>TBL_comb47_HYPODRAFT_10001284_pt1 | contig 32700 bp, 32 predicted proteins | sample TroBogypolimnion_40_FD_10682 | JGI IMG/M metagenome (IMG submission 10682)
CGGCTACTCTTGCCTCTTCCGCTACTCTTGCCTGCTTTTCGGCTACTCTTGCCTCTTCGGCTACTCTTGCCTCTTCGGCTAGTCTTGCCTGCTCTTCGGCTACTCTTGCCTCTTCCGCTACTCTTGCCTCTTCGGCTACTCTTGCCTCTTCGGCTAGTCTTGCCTGCTTTTCGGCTACTCTTGCCTCTTCGGCTAGTCTTGCCTCTTCGGCTACTCTTGCCTCTTCGGCTACTCTTGCCTCTTCGGCTAGTCTTGCCTCTTCGGCTACTCTTGCCTCTTCGGCTATACGAGTTGCTCTGGCAAGTTCTGCTTGTTCCTCGGCCACCAAGCGAGCTCGAAGAACCTCGTTCCAAGCTTCTTCACCGATACGAGATTCTTCAGCTTCTAGAACATCGTCTCCTGATTTTTCTTCTGTTTTTTTTATGAAAAAATTTGGAAAACACGTAAATTTATTGTCTAAAGCGGGGCGCGAAGGAGGAGTATTCCGCGGTTTAAATTTAAAACTAAAATTCATTATTATATGCATTTATTATTTTACCCCAAGTTTACTAAAAATGTATTCCTTCAACATAATTTGTATTGTAGCAATTTCGATGAAAAGTAATTTCGTCCCCGAAATCAACTTTGGTTCCTCCATCTTCGACAGCAATCATTGGATATATTAATGCTTTTTTACCATACTTTGTTAAAGTCCAATCTGGGCTAAATGGTTCAGTGTCGATCGTCTCATTTGCATGTAAAATCGTATATCTTTCTAACAGGTGTATAGCATGTCTCCTAGAAACCATATACATTTGCGATCCCCATATATCAATTGGGTAGTCATAAAACTTGTATTTTTCGGTCTTTTCCCTCAATGTGAACGACCCATTGTTATCATAAATTTGAAAAGGTAGTAAAAACCCAAGCAATAAAACATCTAATTCTAATTTTTCGTATGTATTAATAATCCCAGGTAAATCGTTCACCATATCCTTTGAAATTAATATATCATCTTCCGCTACAATGCAATATTCACACGATGTTTTTTCGACGAAATGCCGAATAGAATCTAAATGTTGTAACATAATACTCCACGATCTTTTTTCGGCTCTTTCAGTTGCTTCCGATAACCGAGCATCTGTTTTATCGACAGGATCTACAAATATTAGATTTAAATCGAGCGTGTTAAATCGGGAACTCATTTTGCTTCTCCTTTCTTCGTCTTTATAGTTTACGCTGTAAAAACTAATATTTTCTAACATATTCTATTTACTTACGTATATCTCTAATACGTTTACGCCACAAATATATTTTGTCTTGTCGTCATATATGAAACTCATTGTATTTGTTCATACTTGTGCAAAATACGAAGAAACCCGTGCTAAAATATTAGAGAATACGTGGGCCGCGAATAATACAGACGTGGTATTCATAACCGATAACGAAACATCTAGTTTGAAAAATCATATTTACATAGGGCCTTACAACCCTGGTCCTACTTATCATCCTGAAAGCGTAATAAAAATGTTCAACTTGTTTTTGACTCGGTACGGAGATTATGACTTTTTTATGATAATCGATGACGACAGTTATTTGTATGTTGACAAACTTAAGACTTATTTGTCGTTCTTTGACAAAGATGATACCTATATGATTGGAGATTTCCTAAATTGGGTCGCTCCAAGAAGCGAACCTAATTTTACATGTGATTATAATAGATGGGTTAGCGGAGGACCTGGTATAGTTTTCACTAAAAAATGTATAGAAAAATATTTATCTTTATCACAAATAAACATACCATACAATAATCACGATGTGTGGTTACATAATTTATTTATGATTTCCGATAAAAGGATCAAACGCGTAGATTGTCCGGGGTTTCATCAATACAATTCTGCAAGTTTGTACAAAAAATATTCAAAGGAAAGCAATCATATTATTTCTGTTCACCTAGAACGCAATCTAGACCTAATTTACGAGTATCATATTTAGAGTTTTTCTTTAAGTAGGTTTGGGAATTTATTATATAAATTTCTTTGTTTTTTCGGTCAAGACTTTTTTGGGAAAATCGTTTTTGGACATTTCACAAGTTTACGAAATGTCCATTTTCGGAAAAAAGCCAATCAGTGTTTGAAAAACGTGTGTTTGTGACCATAATTGATTTTTAGCGTCTGGTGACCAAAAAAATAAATTTCATTTTGGGACGATATAAATTTGTTGTGTAGTATTTAGGAAAATTATTATCTTTCTGGATTGTATCAAATAATGTCAATCCAAATATCGCAAAATATCGCAACCAAATTTAATTGTATAAGTTGTGACTATCATACATCAAATAAATTTGATTATTATAAACATTTAACAACCGTAAAACATAAGAATAATATTCAAAAACCAATTTGTTCTTTTTCACAGACGCATGATAATGCACTAATACATACAGCAAATAATAAACACAAATGTACCAATTGCAATAAAGTGTACAAGGATAATACCGGCTTATGGAGACATAAAAAGGTTTGTAAGAATGTAAATAAATTTACTGAAATAAACTCTAACCTAGTTATTCAATTAATAAAACATACGGAAGACATTAAGGGAATGTTCAATACAAATAAAATAACAGATTATCCTGTAAATAATCAACTTGTGAATATAATAATTGACAAGGTAAAAACGATAGAGGAACTAACCAATAAGTTTAATACCACGAACATGATAACAGAATACAAACATGTTAACTCATCTCTAACTATAAACAATGTTGTGATTGATTCAAGGATAGAAGACAATTACATAAACGCAACCCAATTATGTTTAGCATGCAATAAAACATTTGACGAATGGGTCTCATTAGAAACAAGTAAACAATTTATGGATTTTTTAGAAAAGGAATTTTCACAACAATTGATTGACATACAAAAGGACATATTTATTCATCCAGACTTGGCTGTCCAACTCGCACTATGGATATCTCCTGTTATTGCATTTCAAGTAAGTAAATGGATACGATTGTTGTTTTCAAATAACATTGGTTCTCCTGATCTTGGTTTGCTGGAAGAGAAACAAAAGGAAATAACAATCAAAGATAAAAAAATCCAATTATTGGAAGATGCATACATCAAAAAACAACAAAGAAAGAATTACAATGAAGGTAATGTAATCTATATGCTGACTACAGAAGATAACAAAAACAAGCGAATTTACATTATTGGGAAAGCTCGCAATTTGAAGAATCGTCTAAGTTCATACAACAAAACGGCAGAACATGAGGTAGTTTATTTCAAAGGTTGTAAGAACGAAGATAATTTGAATACAATTGAACAAATGGTATTGAATAAACTAAATGAATACAAAGAAAAGGCAAACAGGGATAGATTTGTATTGCCGTTAGATAAGGATATTTCATTTTTTACAAATGTTATTGAAACCTGTATTGGGTTCTTCAATTGATAAAAGTCTTTAAGTAGGTTTGGGAATTTATTATATAATTTTCTCGGATTTTTTGTTCAAGACTTTTTTAAAAAAATCGTTTTTTGACATTTATAAATGTCCATTTTCGGAAAAAGGACAATCAGTGTTTGAAAAACATGCATTTGTGACCATAATTGATTTTTAGCGTCTGGTGACCAAAAAAATAAATTTCATTTTGTGACGATAATTTTTTTTGTATATGTGTAGTATTTAGGAAAATTATAATATTTTTGTATATAAATGCTTCCAAATACTTACACATTAAGTTGCAAAGGTGGTACAAGTTTTTGTTGCGAAAAATGCGACTTTATATGTAGCAGGAAATGGTTATACGAGCGTCATTTAAAAACTACAAAACATCAAAATAATTACACTTACTTACCTAAAGGTTGTAAAAAGTGCTATACGTGCGAATGTGGCAAGGAATATACTCACAGACAAAGCCTGTACAATCATAAAAAAATATGTTTGAATGTAAAAAAAGAACACAAATTAAAAACAGTCGATGATGCGAATCAAGATCTGGTAATGACTTTATTGAAACAAAATAATGAACTTCAAAATCAAATTATTGAGTTGTGTAAAAATAACAATACTAATATCACAAATAATGTAAATTCGCACAACAAGACATTCAATCTCCAGGTTTTTTTGAATGAAGATTGCAAGGATGCTATGAACGTGACACAGTTCATCGATTCATTTGATCTTCAATTGATTGATTTTGAAAATGTCGGTAAGTTGGGATTCGTAAACGGTATATCCGACATTATAATCAAGAAACTAAAGTCGCTTGATGAGAATGAGAGACCAATTCATTGCACTGACCAGAGAAGACATGTCTTATATGCAAAAGTGATAGACAAATGGGAAAAGGAGGGCGATGACAATAAGATCCTTAGAAAGATCATCAAATGTGTAGCCTTCAAGAACAGCAAGAATATACAGCTTTTTAGAGACAAGTATCCAGATTGTATGAATTGGGATTCAAAGCATGCTGACCGCTATCAAATATTGCGAATCGAATCACTTGGTGGGCTTGGAAACGAAGATGTAGACAATGAAAATAAGATCATACGAAAAATAGCAAAGGAAATCACGATTGACAAATACTAAGATCATTTCTTGCACAAATCTTCGATGTCTGTACAACTGTTTATTTCACACATGTAACACTTAAGGTTGTTATTGTTTGAAATTTCATTGCATTTTGACACATCACAAACAAAATCGATTGGTTTGACATCTTTAGGTTTCGTGTACATTACATTTGAAATTGTAAAAGGTGTATGACTAGACCATTTTTGTAAAATTGTCCTGTCGTCTATTTTTGACAAGACAATGATAACAATCTCGTCGGTTTGGTCAACTGTTGTTACTATACAAGTAGTATCGTTAGCTTCAAAATCAAGGTGCAAGTTGAATCTTTGGATGATATCTTGTTGGTCGTGTTTGAAATATATATTTTTGTTCATATGTATTTCAAAGAATATTTGTCTATACTCTTTTTCTCAAAAGTGATTCGTTTTTTGCTCCACACGGGGGCAAAGCCCCCGTAAACCCCCTCTAATAGGACACACAAGGGCAAAGCCCCCGTAAACCCCCTCTAACAGGACACACATGGGCAAAGCCCCCGTAAACCCCCTCTAACAGGACACACACGGAAAAGCCCCCTCTAACAGGATTTTGCTCCACTTTTTTTAAAAGTGGATTTAATACTCCGAATACGGAACATTGTTTCCTCCGCGCTCGACCAAATAGTTGTATTGTTTGTCCGTCATGCATGCACATCCTGTGCTGTTGGAATATGTATTGGGACAACATTCGGGTTTGAACGGGGTATTGGCGAACATCGACAATTCACCATCGGGCAATGGAACAGGTTGCGCGGGACGATTTAAAATATTTTGAACGCCCTGGCTAAGAGGCTGGCCAGGTTTAATGGTTAGATCGGGCATACTCCACGAAGAAGTGTCCGTTTGGTTGTAATCGCCTAAAGTGTATTTGGACGATTCGCCGTAATTTGTGTTAGCTCCAGCGAAACCTTCTTTTTTGGATGCCTTTTTGACTTCTTTTTTGGCTTTGGTTATTCCTGCTTGTAGAGCTTCTTTTGTAACGTTGGTAAACCCCTCAGCGATTCCGCGAATGTTGCAGGTTCCGACAATCGTGTTGACGACAATAATTATGTAAACAACGCCGATTAAAATTAAAATTTCAAGATTTATCTTGTATCCAAATATCGACAACTCCATACTATACATAATTATTAGATAAAAATATAGTTTTACCTAAACAATCGTTTTTTATTATTCATCTATACTAGATGTTTACTAAACAAGATGACGAAATTGTTTTACTTGAAAATCAAAAAATGTATGATTGCGACAATACAGAATTGTTATTGTTGGGTTACAAGGGATGTATAATACCGCTAACTATGTTAACAATCATCTGTGCAGTGTTGTTTATTTTCTTGTATCGAAAATGGGGGTTAACAATCTAGACCAGTAAAATGTTTCAATCGTCGCATTGTAATCGCGAAATTGAACGCCGTTACATTCGAATGTTTTTGCGTCGGTTAATATGTGATACAGCTTATCGTCCGTCGTCTCTCTTTCTTTCGATTTTAATTCAAGCGTAGATGATATTTGAACGTGTTTATCACACATTGTTAGGTTGGGACCGCCTTCAAATATCGCATCACCTAACTGATGTTTGTATTGACCATTTACGGTTTTTCCATTGATCTCAACAACCCCGTATACGAACTCGCCATTGATTAAAATGTCTCTCGGTTCTAAAAATTGAATGTTCTTTAAAGTTCCATCTTTCAATTTGATTTTTGTACCGCCGACAAATCCGCCGTCCATAAATCGGTGAATATCTGTGCAGTCATGTAAATGAACCAACCCGTTGTTTTTCAATTCCTTGAGCTCTTCTTCGTATACTTCATCCCAATCACAAAATATCATCCCTTTTATGGCAATGATTTTCAAACTTGTATTTAAACAATACAAGTGAGGTTGTTCGTAAGTCAATATTTTTCTAGCGTCCGGGTGTTGTGAGACAGGCATCCATTCCCCGCCAAATTTTACATAATGCGTAGACGAGACAGTGACTCCATTCAAGTCATACATTACGGTGTCCGTTGCATCCAATTTGAAGGTCGCCGTAACCGCATTATCATTCTCGAGAACATCGCCTACGCAAACTTGGCAAATTTTCTTTGTTGAACCGTCGTTCATTGTGATACTCGTATCTGCGTCGAAGCATTTGACGAGTTTTGGTATTTGCAGTGAAGGTTCGACCTTCAACACAATCGACATGAAAACTAGAATGACAGTCATGTATATCGAAATACCTACGAAAACTCCTGTCAAAACGGGTGCGATGCCCCAACCGACCGGACTTAACCAACAAACCGCGATCATTATCACGAGCCCGATTAGAAACCGTATAATGAGCTCTGCGATAGCACCCATTAAGGACCTCAATGCATAATAAGATCCCAACAATGTCATCAATGTGGCCGTCAACGTGCCTTGGACTTTTCCAATAATGTCTCGAAAAACAATTATGATTTGTTGTAGTGGAATCGTGATGTTGATCAGCCGACCCATTATTTCCTCTGATATACTTTGTATGTTGGTTCTGACATTGTCCACCATATCGCGAATCGAGTTCAAACTTGTTTTCAATTGGTCTGCGAGAGTAACAAGACTACTGATAACAAATGTTAGCGGCTGCACGGCATTTCCCACCCCACTCGAAATTATATTTTGAGAACAATATGCAAAATTTTGACTTGTAAATTCACTGTAAGTCATGTCATCTGGTTTGTTTATCAAGCCCGCAAACGGCATCACTCGCGGATTGCATCTTTGGTTGGGCCAGTCATTCTTGATTGTTTGTATATTTGCAACAACAAAACAATAACAGCTTATGATACAAAATACAATCGTAATTAAAATTAAAAATATAGTCGACGATCCGTAATAATCAAAATAAGTTAGGTCTTTGTATATTTGTTTTAGATTGTTAGAGTCGTCCATCTCCACTATTATATATTTATATTTATTTGTTTATCAAATGATCTTCCCAATCCCAAAAGACTTCATTGCCAATTTTTATCTTGTGATCGCTAGTTATGAGACAACTAAACCAATCCAACTCGCAAACGACCTTGACCGCCTTATGATAATTTGCTACCTTTACAAATTCGTTAATTTCTTTATCAAATACTAAATGCGATCCGGTGACATAAATGCTGTCGCAATTGACTCCTAATTTTTTGATTGCGTATAAAACCTCCGACCGATCTTTGTTGTTTATTTTCATAGTGGCTTCGACGACACTTCCGTTTTCTAGAACGTCTCCTAAATTAAGATCGCTAATGTACAAAACTCTCTCATCTTGTAGTTTTATTTTTGTAGATGGATGAAAGCATTTGCCAATTGACCTGACCATTTGACCGGTCGGGCCGTCCCATGCACTGTTCATTGTTTTCAAACTTCCATCTAAGACAAACAGGAAGGTAACCATTGTGCCAATTGTTTTGCCAACGAGGTCTTTCATGCTGATGATCATTTTTTGAAATTCGATGATTAAGTTCAAAAACACTCCAAACACGGATTGAATGATTGACGTAAACATTGTCCTTATTTTATCGAACATTTCTCTAATGTAGTTGATTTCTTCAACGAATTCGCCGAGAACGCTCGTTATCGACGATGTTAAAAACGTAAGCGGTTGTAAAAGATAACCCATTGAACTATTTTGGATATTTTGAACACAATAAACAAAATCTTGTTCTACATTGTCGGATAACGGCATATACATTGGATTGCATCTATATTCGGGCCAGTTGGCTTTAATTTCCTGTATTGACGATACTAAATAGGTTCCTACAATGTAAAGGACAAATGCTAAATTTATGTATATAAAATTTACCCAATTTTTTCCAGATGGCATGACTTATATTACGTTAATATAATTTTTGATAATACACTGCCGCTTTTTTATTTCCTTGTCCTAGTCTTTGACCTGGCCTTTGACCTGGACTTGGTCCTGGCCTTTGACCTGGCCTTGGACCTGGACTTGGACCTGGACCTTTTACTTTTAGACAATCCGCGGCCACCCGACTTTACAGATGCGTTATGATCATATTCTGCATTAGCTTTAGCTTGTAATGTTAATTTAGCCATATCAGCCTGTTGACTCTGCAGATCTTGACCCCCGCTATTTGCAGATGTATATGGTGTTTGGATTACGGCAAGAGGAATTTTTCCCGTCTCTCCTCCTCTTTGTCTCCGTTGTCGTTTTTTCCCCCCCACCTTACGCAAATTCATAAGCTTGTCTGTTTGGTTGTTCATGCTAACAATTGCAGAGTTGCTTGGGTTACTTCCAATCATTCCAGGAACTATGGGTTGTGGCGCGGACATATACATATACGCTATAAAAAAAAATTACAATACAATTTCGTCTTTTAGCCCGTATTTGATAATTAGACTTTTTGCAAATTCAACATATTCAGTTTTTGCCTGATCTGTATTTTTGTCTTTGTTTGAATTCCAAGAATTCCATTTACTTCGTCCAACAAGGTCAAAAAAAAATGGTTTTTCAACATTGATATTCCCATACATTGTTTGTTTGTATAGCCCATACAATATGTTTTTTTCCTCATCGGTTGGAGGGGTGTTCAAGATGTTGACACTGATCACCATTTTATCAAAAATACTCATTACTATAAAAAATATAAAAACTCGTCGGTTTCTACTAAATTAAATATTGCAATAGAACAATGGACGAAACGCAAAGGCTTCAGTTACAGAATATGATTAAGGCAAATAATGTGGAAGATCAAACGGATTTTATACGTCAATTAAAACACAGTGATGTTTTGCGAAATGAAATAAATAAAATGCAAGTAATTAAATCAAAATATCAAAACGACCACGACAAAATACACTTTGAGTGTATCAGCGAGTGTAATTTTTTGTTTACGTATTACACCGATATTTACAACAAGGTTCGAAAGGATGAAATTGATATTGGAATTTTAAATAAATTTCTGGATGTTCTAAAAAACATAGAAGACGGCAGTGTGAGTCAACACGAAGGATCATTTTTGGTGGGGACGTTGTTGAAAGAGTTGTATATTGACAGTGCTCTAAAAAAGGCCGATAAACTAAATGAAGAACACAAGGACGACAAAAAGGAACCTACAAAACCAACTGTTAATATCTCTTGGAAACAATTCAAGTCCACGGGGGCAAAGCCCCCGTAAACCCCCTTACACCCTTGATTACGGGGGAAACCCTTGCTGGATTTTGCTCCACATGGTAGCAAAGCCCCTGTAAACCCCTCATTACTGGATTTTGCTCCACTTTTTTTACACCTTTGCTTATTCAAAACGCCCACTTCGTGGGCTGTTATGAGTGACAAAGATGTAAAAGTGGATAAAGTGGAAAAAGTGGATAAAGTGGAAACAATCGCTTAAATACAATTCAGTATTGTATTCAAGTATGGTGAAGAAGTTCACATCGGCAAACCTTAAACCAACCCTGGTCCTTGTCGAATCTCCTGCAAAGTGTGGAAAAATAGAAGAATATCTGGGCCCGAGTTACAAATGTATTGCATCCTATGGTCACTTGAGAGAACTAAACTCATTAAAAAATATCGACGAGAATTTTGTGCCAACATATACAATTGTTGAAAAGAAGCGCCAACAAATTGACAAAATCAAAAAAGCTATTATTGGAGCGAATGAAGTAATTTTGGCACTTGATGGAGACCGAGAAGGAGAGAAAATCGCGTATTGTATAGCCCAGATATTCAAGTTGGATATAAAAACAACGAAGCGAATTACATTCAACGAAATTACAGAATCCGCAATCCAGAAAGCGATCCAAAACCCGCGCGCAATAGATATGGACTTGGTGAATGCCCAACAAGCCCGTCAAATCATTGATTTGTTAGTAGGGTTCAAAATATCACCTATGTTATGGGGTCATTTCAATGCGGGATCATCACTTTCTGCCGGTCGATGTCAAACACCAGCATTGCGTCTTATCTATGAAAATTACAAGGATATTCATAATGAGAGAAAGGTTTACAATACGACGGGGTATTTCACAAGTGCGAACCTGGCATTTGAATTACAGACATCGTTTGAAAATGATGACTCGGTGACTGACTTTTTAGATGACTCTGTCAGTTTCTCTCATGTATATACTTGTTCAAAACCAAAACGTATTACTAGAAGGCAACCTGACCCCTTCACAACGTCGACTTTACAACAGGCTTCTAGTAATGAACTGCGTTTATCACCAAAAGAAACTATGCGAATTTGCCAGACCTTGTATGAAGGTGGTTACATAACGTATATGCGAACAGACTCCAAATCGTATAGTCGCGATTTCATTGAGTGTGCCAAGGAATATATAACGAGAGAATACGATCCAAATTATATAAATGAGAACATTTATCAACTTGTAAACACTGATCAAGACAAGGAGGCTCACGAAGCTATTCGCCCCACGAACATTTCTCTCAAAGAGCTTCCTTCAACAATGGATAACAAGGAACAAAGACTCTATAAACTTATACGAGAGAACACTTTAGCAAGTTGTATGTCACAGGCTGTATTTTATTCGGTTACTGCGACTATTACAGCTGCACAAAATGCAAAGTTTACCTATACAAGCGAACTAATAGATTTTCCTGGTTGGACAATTGTTCACACCAAAACAAGTAAGATAAACAAGGAATATCAATATTTACAACAAATCCAACCAAATTCAGTTGTCCCTTATAAGAAAATGATATCAAAAATGAATTTTATAGGATTCAAACAACATTATACAGAGGCGCGACTAGTTCAGTTACTCGAAGAACATGGAATTGGTCGCCCATCAACTTATTCTTCTCTCGTAGACAAGATTCAAGAAAGGGGATATGTCAGCAAACAGAACGTGGAAGGTCGCAAAGTGGTATGTAAGGACTTTGAGTTAACAGACGACAACATTTATGAAGTTGAGGAAACGAGAGAATTTGGTGCCGAGAAAAACAAGTTGGTAATTCAATCGACTGGCATTTTGGTCATGGAATTTCTCGACGCACATTTCTCTCAATTGTTGAATTATGAATATACAAGTGGTATGGAAAACGAATTAGATTTAATCGCAAACGGTAATGGTGATTGGAGTAGTTTGTGTAGAAAATGCGATGAACAATTGTCATTGTGTATCGATAAATTGAAGGATGAACCAAGAATGAAAATTCAATTGGATGAGACAAATGAATATATAATTGGAAAATATGGTCCAGTGATAAAAAATACTGAAATAATAGATGGAAAACAAGTGGTTAATTTCAAAAAAATAAAACAAGATGTGGATGTAAGCAAAATACACGAATACAGAGTAGATGATTTATTTGCAGAAGATATTCAAAAGAAGAAAATCAATTTGGGTAAATATGAAGATCAAGACGTATTTATACAAAAAGGAAAATTTGGTGTCTATGCTTCCTGGGGCCAAAATACTTGTTCATTGAAGCAAGTTGGGAATCGTCCAATTGAGAACATTAGTTTTGACGAAGTGGAAAAGTATATCTTGGAGCAAGAGAGTGGATTCACTCGAGAAATCGCACTAGATTGTTCAATCCGTCGCAGCAAAAAGGGCGACTATATTTTTTTCAAAACAGCCAAAATGAAAAAGCCAACCTTTCATAGTCTGGATAAGTTTTCAGAAGATTATAAAATATGTCATGTGAACATTTTAAAATCATGGATAAAAGAAACATATGGGCTGAGTGTTTGAACTACTTATATTTGAATACAAAACCAGCCGAGGTTTGTAGTTGTCCTGATAAAACTTCACCTATCTTTATAGATGATGTAATATGATGTTCCTTTTGTAAATATTCTCTTGCTTCAAATTGATAAGTAAATGTTCTTATAAATAATCCATCTTTTGTAAAGATATCAAATGGTTTGTTGTATCCTTGTATATCCATTTTTTTTATTTTCCATTCTAGAGAGCGTTTTTTTTGTGCATCACTATTTTTTTGTCTTGCTTCTGGATTTTCAAAATATTTTTTTAATGATTCACTAATTTGTTGTATTTTATCTGGATTATTTTTATAATGTTTTTTCAGTATTTCACTCTGTTTTTTTCTTGCTTCTGGATTATTTTTGTAATATTCTTTCATTATTTCGCCGTGCTCATTTCCCGCATTTGGGTTCTCTTGATAATATTTTTTTGTTAGTTCACTGATTTTTTGTCTGTCATCTTCTGTACAAATATAACCATTGACCCCATCTCCGCCGAACGTCATATTATATCCATTTTCATCTTTATAATATGAATTATACATTAGAATGTATCCAAATTCCTTTTCACATAATTCTTCCCGTGTTTCCGCTGTATCTATTTCTATAAGTTCAAACGTATCAACCATATCATATTTTCTTATCGCAATATACAGACATTGTGTATCACCTTTTTTCGCAGCACGTTTATGTTGGTTTGTTCGTTTTTCTAATGAAGTAGTCGTTAAACCAATATAATGTTTCCCATTTGGAAATTCTATTTTGTAAATATACCCGAAAGTCATTGTATATAACATATAAATATTTTATTTTATATAAATTAAACAAATTAATTTATATAATCCCTAAATGTTTTCGGCATTTGCTTCTTCTTTCTGTATTTTATCTTTCTTTTTCAAATATGCTCTTCTTGCGTACTCCTTTTTCTTTTCGGTTGAGACTTCGTATACGTAATTTGTTTTTTGACGATATTCTTTAACTTGTTGTTTGTGTTTTTCCTTATTCTCCTGATAATACATTTTATTTCTAAACGGACTTGTATATTTTTTCAAATGTGTTTTTGTTTCATTCAATTCATTTTGTAGTTTTGCATTCTCTTCTTTTAGTTGTTTAATAATGTAATCACTGTTCATAGTTACTCTTATATAATAGATTATTTTTATATGGTGTAAATATCATATAAAAATTAATAAAATTTGTTTTCTTTTGTCAAAAGAGAGGAATGGGGGGCTTACCCCGTGAAAGTAGATGAATTAGAAATTTCGCTGGACCGAGGTAACTGTCCGGTTTTGTGTCGGAAGCAAAACTAAAAATTCAAGCATGAAGGAATAATCGAATGACCCAAAATCGACTAATTCTCCGTTATGATATCGGATTCGTATTTTGAGTCTCCTTATTCTTTCCGCTGGAGGGAGAAAAAACTTGTAGGGCATTGAGTCTCTGTCAAACCACTGTCCGAGTGGTGTAGTTGGAACTGCAATCTTCGCAAAAGACGAATTCACGACACCATTTGTTTGATTTGTTGTCTGAGTAAACAAACTAAGATTAAACGGGCTGGTTTCATCGATACAATTATTTTGAGCAATCTCCATGTAAAAATAAGCAGGCCCCATAATATTGATTTTATAAGGGGATTCAACATAGTATACCTGGGCCCCAGGCAGATTAGGATTAGGAACAAGCCAGTAACCATTGTCTCCAAACCTGGCATCTCCGTAATAAAATCTAGGCGTAAAACCTACCTTGGAAATAGAAGGCGTATTATTTTTAGACAACCCCAAATTCCCAGGTAATCCAAAATTTGAAAATTCGGATAATTTGTTTTTACAAATATTGATTTTAGACATATATTTCGCAAACTGTTCTTCGTTTGTCAAAACGAATCCATCACACGTATTTCCAAACCAAATCTTTTGATTGACAGAGTTGTAGACAATGACAAAATTTTGGTATCCCCCTAAACTCTCGAATTCGGCAACAAGATCAGGATAGTTGGCAACCAAATATGGTTGAATGACGAGAGTCACCGCCTCGTTAAATTTATTCGTAAGTTCAACTACAATTTGATCTGGATTGTAGAATCCCTCTTCAATCACAATCGTAAAATTACTGTCTTGCGAAAAAAATAGACACTCGAAAATTGCGTTTTGCAACGGATTGGAGTATAAATGATCCCCTGGATTGTAAGGCGAATTAATTTTGAATGTCATAATAATATTCGAATTTGTTGCAGAAAACGTGCTATAATTTGCCGGAAACGTCCAATTGGAAAGCCGCATCGAATACACATTTGTAATGTCTTCAGGCATTTCAATATCAAATTCGCTTGAATTTGGGAATTTGGTAATATCTCTGTCGTCCGAGTGAATAGAAACATATTTTCTTTGATATATAATTTCTTGTGGATTCGGTATTATGGGATGCGAAGAGTTTACATTATACATTTTAGGAATTTCGGGTTGATTGTAACCGTTCATAATTATACTATTATAGTATAATTTTTTTTATATATTAAAAAAATTTATATTTATTATGTATGTCCGGTATTTTTTCATCAGTCGCAAATTACAGTGGTAGACAACCAGATGTAATGCAAAATATAAAACAATTCTTTACATCTACTCCTGGAGCGGTATACTGGTGCTATAAGACTGTTACAAACACGATTTATATCACTCCGGTGGATCAAAACAAGACGGTTTTAATACCCAAAGATCTATTCGTCGTCGGGTCAATCACAAATACATCGGATCAAAAATTAAAAGAAAACATCACGACTATTTCGAGAAAAGAAGCCGATGCAATATTGCAAGTATGTCCCAAGAAATACAATTTTATAAATGACGACGAAAAGAAACAACATTATGGAGTTATTGCACAAGAACTCGAACTGGTATATCCCGAATTGGTCAATAGTATAGAACTTGACGAATCAACTAAAACTGTAAATTACCTCGAATTAATCCCCATTTTGATATGCAAAATACAACAAATGCAAGAAGAAATTGACGAACTACAAAAAAATGTCGTTTGGAAATAATATATTTCACAATAATATAGATGAATGATTGGTTTTCCAGTATTTACAAATCATTTTTGATAATAAGTCCTGTAATATTACTAATATATTTAAATTATGCAGGAACCACGTCGGTCGATGCTTTAATATGCGGATTTGTCTTGTTAAATTTTGCAATTTTGATGATATTGTTCAGGCTCGGGCAAAGATCAATTGCGCCAAATGAATCGACGTTGAAAACATTGAGCTCCCTTATATCAAACACTGGGCCGTTTTTATTGATGTTTGGTGTTATTCTATTTACAATTGTCTGTTTATCGATTTACAGAACGCCCATAGCAGAAGGTCACGTTTCGCAGGGATTCAACACGTTTAGTAATATACTTATCGTACTATCGTTTATACAAGTATACATAATATACACAAACATCAATACAGAACAATTTGACAAGGTTGGAAAATTATCAAGCATAACATCCGGCATAGTATATTTATTTGGAGTGCTATCTAGTATATGTTCGCTGCTTTTATTTGTGATACTGAGATATTATACGACTGACGGGTAAAAAATATTCAAATTTTTGACGGTGTAAAAAAATATTCAAATTTTTGACGGTGTAAAAAAAATTTATTGGGTAAATAAAATTTTTGACGGGTAAAAAATATTCAAATATTCGACGGGGTAATAAATTTATATGTCAAACCGTAATTGTGTTGTGTTTCCCAAACTCCAGATATCTTCAAAATAAACGAGTGAGACAATTTGTCTACGATGTCGTTGAATATTTTTATGTTGCCATTCTTGAACTGTTCGTATATTTTATGCTGCGGTAGTTTGTTTTTGATTGCTATTTTTGTGAGTATGGTTTCCTCTATATTTTTTAAATTGTTTATCAAATCTTTGTGTGTATTTACGTTGAAAATACATCTATATTTATCATAATATTTATCACACACAACATCGTTTATGACTACAAGCAAATAAATCCCATTTAGTTGTAAGTAATGAGTCGAGTATAAAATGCGAATAAAGCTCCCATCATTCATTATATTATTCTTTATGGGATCGCAAAAATAAACACATCGATCGTCATACTGTTCAATTGTTTTTACAATGTTCATTAGTTGTATACGGCGCAATGTTTCTATATGTTTGCGACAAAAAGTATAAAAACAAATATCAAATGAGTATAATGAAATTTTATGAATCACATTTTGATGAATATACGCAAAAAGACACATTACACCCAAAACTTGATAAAATATACGCCAATTTCCCAAATAAAATTAGCCAACTGAAAAATCTAATTTTTTTTGGTCCCAATGGCGTCGGCAAGTATACACAAATGTTAAAGTCGATTCGTAAATATAGTCAAACCGATTTAAAATACGAAAAAAAGATAAGTGTCACCTACAACAAACAACAGTATTTTTTCAAGATTAGCGACATACACTATGAAGTAGACATGTCTCTCTTGGGGTGCAATTCAAAGTTGTTGTGGCACGAGATTTATCAGCAAATCATTGACATCATATCTGCAAAAACAGACAAATCGGGTATTATAGTTTGTAAATATTATCACGAAATCCATAGTGAATTACTTGAGAATTTTTACAGTTATATGCAGAAAAATAACTCATTGTCCATCGACCTAAAATTTATTTTGATCACAAAGGAGATTAGTTTTATACCGGATAATATTTTAAATTGTTGTGAAATTATAAATATAAATCGACCGTCAAAGGCATCTTATGTAAAATGCATCAAACGCAATTTACCGAACAAAATGAAACTTGAAAATATAACGAATATCAAGGTATTGCATTTATACAACGAAGATTTGATGCTGCAATATAAAAATATATGCAATAAAATTATTAATCACATGATCCAAATAGAAGATAACCATTTTTTGAATTTTAGAGATATATTATATGACATTTTTATTTACAATCTCGACATAACCGAGTGCGTGTGGTATATTCTCTCTTCGTTGGTGAAACAAAATAAGATCGACGAACAACATTTGTCTGCCATTATGATAAGAACATATTGTTTCTTCCAGTATTACAACAACAACTACAGACCCATCTATCACTTGGAAAACTATTTGTTTTATTTGATTAAAATAGTTCACAAATTATAGTATTTGTAAGCTAATAAATGGTTTAGAGTTTATACAATTATAGATGCAATGGATCATCGAAAAGCATTTGAAATTTTAGAAATTGAAATAGATAATTGTACGAAGATCGACATGAATTATTTAAAGCGACAATATCACAAACTGGCATTGCGAAATCATCCCGATAAGAATGGAAATACATTCGATTCGAATAAGAAGTTCCAAGATATAAACGAGGCTTATTATTTCCTGAAGAAAGAAATTGATGATGATCATCGTGGCGAGGATGATCCTTGTGAACAATGCAACGAATACACTGATTATGTCCAGATGTTCTTTAACGAGATTTTGAATGGGAAGTATACAGAACTTTTTATAAAAATAATTAAGGACATTGTTTTGAAAACAAACATATCAATCAATCTCTTCGAGGGACTAGACCGGGAGACTTCGTTTAATGTTTATACGTTTCTCTCGAAATATCATTCTGTGTTTCATTTGAGTCAAGAGACCTTGAATCGGGTAAAAGAAATTGTAACAAATAGGTTTGGCGATGTCACTGTGTATACGTTAAATCCAAGCATAAATGATCTGTTTGACAATAACATATACAAATTGTATGAGATGGATCAATTGTATCTTGTACCGCTATGGCACCGCGACGTGTATTTTGATTCTCGCATAGAAGAAAGCAACGAGATTATTGTTTTGTGTCACCCCCAACTCCCGCCCGGAGTCACAATAGACGAAGAAAATAACTTATACACAGAAATTACTATTTGCGTACACGAGCTGAATATACAGGATGAAAACATCAAACTTTCGTTGGGTCGCAAACAATTTGAGATTCCAATGTCACAATTGAGTATGAAGAGAGAACAAGTATACCGAATAAAAAAACAAGGGGTTTCAAAAGTTAAAGACGATTTATATGATGTCACGGACAAAGCTGACATTGTTGTAAAGCTTAAATTGTTGTAATAAATTACAGACCATTATGGATTGTAATTTATAAAAAAATACGGACAAGTCCGGGTTTTATTGTTGTTTTCTAATTATTGTTTTCTAATTGTTTTTTTTGTTTTCTAATTATTTTTTTGTTTTCTAATTGTTGTTTTACTCCTTCTTCTTGATAATTCGCTTCTTCTTGGGTTCCTCGTCAGGAGGAACGGGGGGAACGATTGCGGCCGATGCCGGTGCCGGGGGAGAAACCTCATCGGCTACAATACCAGTTTCCTCTTCGTCGACCTCTTCGTCATCGCTGCTGTCATCCACAATACTACTCGCCACATTCTCATCAACCTCATCCTCTGCGACAACTTGGGTCTTCAGCTTCTCCTTATCTACCGGCTTCAGCTTAATAAAGCACTGTCCTTGAAGCGTTGCCCTCGGCTTTTGAACAACTGCTTGAACAAGCTTCCAACTGGCGCTAAACTTTCCATTCACAAACCAAATACCAGCAAATTGAATTAAACACATGATATTAACTCCCTTCTTCAAATAATCAACTGGGGTTAAGGCGTTGTCACTGCAAGGGAATAACTTGGATCCATCCTCATCATAAATCTCTGCCTTCCACACGCCATCCCATTGCGGAACCTTGACCCGTAGAGTCGGTTTCTTCGTTCGGTCATATTCTCCAGTGTTCTTATCCTTGGGGTATTTCAACATAGGAGTCCACAACGCATCAACTACCTCCAGGCTCTTATGAACTTTACCAAACCACTCCTTCGAATAAACAAGAGCATTCGACTTAATCCTTTCTTCCAGAGCGATCATATTGTTCAAGAATGCATCAGTTTCTGCGGTTTTATACTCGTCATTAGGAAATTGCAGTGACATATCATATTTACCATTTCCCTTTTCTTCTCCCTCTGCCTTAAAATCAGTCGCACCCCAGGTTAGCATTAGAGGTGTCGACAAAGTCAATCCCGTCTTAGTAGCCTTATTCAAAAGGTTTACCGACTTTGATCCCTGTGCTGTAGCCTTAGGGGCACAGAAGATAATATTGTCAATGTTAAGCTGAGTTGCGTCTACGATTCGTTCGCTCATATTTACTAGTATGATTTATAATGCATGAATGTCTTTAAATCAATTTTTTTTTTAATTGAAAATAAAGATAAATCATATCTGTTGCCAAACGCAACTTGGAGTCTATATATTGTGTGAAAAGAATACAAAAAGAAAATATATGTTTATATTAGATGAACGTTTTTTCCAAACAAAAATTAAATAAGAATACTACAGATGAGTATATGAAACAACTTTCAAATAAATATCCTAGCGGGTTGTTTAAAGGGGTCCTAAAGGTGAACGACGGCGATTTAAAAATCCCGACTATATCAACTTGCGACAATTTGCTATTATTTAATTATAGTTTGTCTCAATTGAAGGGGTTTGCAAAATTTTACAAATTGAAGGTGGGTGGGGATAAGAATGAATTGAATCTTCGAATTTATAGTTATTTACAGTTATCAGAATGTGCGATCAAAGTGCAGAAGATCGTTAGAGGCAGGCTACATCGCTATTACGTTACGATGCATGGTCCTGCTAGCCGAAATAATAGTTTGTGTACAAACGATTGCGATTTTATTACGATGGATCCGTTTAATAAAATATCTTTCCACCAATTTATAAGCTACAAGGACGACGATGGGTTTGTCTATGGTTTTGATATAGCTTCAATTTACAACCTTATCATAAAAGCAGGCGGAGGTGATCCAAAAAAAGTTAAAAACCCATATACGAGGACAATCATTCCAATCACTTTGTACGAACGAATAACGAATTTAATAAGGTTTGGTTTTATACTTAGATATGAAATCAACTTAAACATTGAAAATGACGCAATTAGTATTTCACCACCAAAGGCTATCGAGTTGAGAGCTCTCGAATTATTTCAAAATATAGATTCTTTAGGGAATTACAGTGATTCTGTTTGGTTTCTCTCATTGAATAGGAACCAGCTTCTTCAATTTGTTAGACATTTGAATGATATTTTTGATTACAGGGCCCAATTAACCAACGAAGTAAAACGAAATATATGTCCCCCAAACGGAAATCCATTTTGGAACACAAGTATTGTCTATCTTCAACTAGAAGAAGAAGTGAATACAATTAAAACCAAAATATTGGATGTTTTAGAAAAATTGGTGAATAGTGGAATAAACAATGACAGTAAATCTTTAGGAGCATATTATGTTCTAGCCGCGCTGACTTTAGTAAATGAAACGGCGGCTGCCGCCCTCCCCTGGCTTTATGAGTCTGTTGTTACAATTTACTAGAATTATTGATAATATTATGATTACTCATGTCATCATAACAATATATATATATATTTGCGTTAAAACACTTAAAAAGTATTTATTTAGGTATACTATAATAAGATGTCTAGAACTAGCAAACCGAAAACCGCTGAAATCGCCTCTGTTGCCACTCCCGCCTCTGCTCCCGCTGTTACTGCCGCCCCCGCTTCTACTCCCGCGAAGGAGAAGAAGGTTAAGGCTGTCGTTGCTGCCCCCGTCGTCGACCCGTTGACCGTCGTGGTCGACCAAGCGGCTGCTGTTGTTGATGCCGATGCCCCCCTCGTTGACCAATCCGTCGAGTTTCTTGCCAAGCTCCAACAGCTCGGCACTCTTATCTCGGCCCTTAAGACTGAATACCGAACTCTTGAGAAGAAGTGGACTCGCGAGCTCAAGAGCGCCCAGAAGCTGAACTCAAAGCGCAAGCGCAAGGCCGGAAACCGCGCCCCCTCTGGATTTGTCAAGCCCACTCGCATCAGCGACGAGCTTGCCAAATTCCTTGAGAAGCCGTCGGGATCTGAGATGGCGCGCACCGAGGTGACCCGCGACATCAACAAGTATATCCGCACGAACAATCTTCAGGACAAGGACAATGGTCGCAAGATCAACCCCGACACCAAGCTTGCCGCGCTCCTGAAGCTCAAGAAGACCGACGAGCTCACGTATTTCAATCTCCAGCGTTACATGAGCCCCCACTTCGCCAAGGCTGGGGTTGTCGCTGCCGCCGTTGCCGCTTAAAAACGAAAACGTAAACCAATACATAGAATAAAAAAAATCAAAAAAAATAAATAATAATCAAAAAAATAAATAATAATCAAAAAAATAAATAATAATCAAAAAAAATATATTCATAAGAACATATTTTTTGGAATACTTACGATCAGTAAATAAAGTTGAGGCAGCAAAAATCACTTGCTAAAGCAGGGTTTGACACATATGCATATGGAATGGTAAAAAATCCCTTGTTGCCCCACGACGCGCCCCATGAGTTAACGCATGTAAACCGAGATGTGGTATTATTGAACCCTACCATAACAACACAATGCCCTCCTTCCAAAGTTTCGTGGGCTACATTTGGCATTGGCACAACTCCTGTAGATGCGACCGCACTAGTCATAAAACTACTATATACACGGAAACCAAATAAAATTGGTAATTTTTGAGTATACAAAAACGACGTCAGTGTAGTAATATCTTGATTAATGAACGAATACGTGTATTTTTGAAAAAACAACGAATTCCTAAACGCGCTAATGGGAGGCAAAACTGAAAATTGTGATATTATATACGGCCACATCGTTTCGGCACACGCACCATATTGTTGAATTATTTTTGCTGCTTGACGAATGTCTAGCCCAGTATCGTCAATCGAAGATGTTCCCTGGATTGCCCTCCCGCAATAGTAATGAAGCAAACGAGAAATAAAGACGCGGTTTGTCGTGCACATGTTTATGTAACCTGCAAACGCATTCGACACACACGACCCCAATTGACCTTGGTCGTAAACTGTTTTGACGTTTGTTTGAATGGAGAAAGAAGTTACGGTGTTGCTTGCTTTCAAATTGGTCGCAGTTAACTGAACCTTAAAGTCTCTTGTATCTGGTTGCTGAAATTTATAATTTAACATAACTGTGCTAGAACTCGACCCAACAGTTGTCATATACAATACATACAGATAAGATTTTAGTGTTGGTACACAAAATACTTCATATTGATTGTGCAAACAATATAAAACTATTTTTTTTATAATATCAATGCAAAAGGTGTTTGTTAAAAAAATAGATGACCATGATAACGAAGCCCGTTTTGGAGTATCGCGATATGATTTAAGCGACATACATTCGAATATCGATTTGAATACGCTCCAATTTATCAATTTGAATAATTGGATCGGTTCTGGAATGCGTTTCTTGGTTCTGGCTATAAACGCATATTTACTATATACTACCATTTCAATCGTGGCGACAAATGTGCCTATGCCAACCGAGATTGATTCTTATTTAGATGAGGCATCGATTGTTAATTTGCAATTTTGTGAGATGCCGTTTGCAATTACACCGTTTATGGCTCAAGGAGCATCCGCATTGGCACACCTTCCTTATGTGCCTGCATTTTTGTTGGGTGTGAGTTACGTATCTCCCGACACGATTCCAACATTGAATAGTAAATACGCATTTGAGATCAACAAATTGTTGTGGACGCAATTCGCATTGCAGACGTTTACTTCAATTGGCCACATGATACCAAACCCGAGAGTTGTTCTAGCACAAGAAATTTCAATCATAATTACGTTTCATTTTTTATTCGCATTCTTGGAGCTAACAACGCCCAAAAAGTCGAAATTTTTATTCAAGTGGAAGGCGTTTACTTTATTCACATCAATTTTCATGTTTGGATATTTTGTGATCGGTTTGATGCCTGTCATATTTACTGGATTTATCACAATTGTTATTTTAGGTTGTGCAATTCAAGATGCGTTTGGTTTAATTACTAGTCAGGGTCGGTTTATCCTATTAGCGACATTTGTCCCGACAGCAATTATATTATTTGTAGAAACAAACAGTTGTGGTTGGTTGCAGGCAAACATTAGTGCAACTGCGCCATGGCATTTATTGTTTGACATCATGTTCTGGCAAGTGGTAGGAAGTGCAATCGACGTCATTCTAATTAGCCCGAGGCCAGGAGCATTTTTGATGATAGATGAATAAAAAAATATAAATTGTAATTTATTTGATAGGGAATAAGAACCCGTCAGCTCGCAATATTTTTTGTAGTTCTGGTTTACATATGGGGCCGTTGATAATACTTATATTTTCAAATGCATATGACGCGTTATTTAAATCAAACATCGAGTATACTTTGTTTAACAATTCTACATCCTCAATGTATGATGTGTTTTCAATCAACCAATCATAAAATTCAACATCTGCAGATGATCTATTTTTTATATATTTTTTAAATAGTTTTAATGTTTTGTAAAGAGATGCTTGATTCCAATCAACCGCATTATAATCCGTCCCAGACAATACACAAATTTCTCTCAATTGCCTTTGACTTATTCCCAACATATTCAACATTTCCTTTAAATCATACAGGATAACACTATGATTTAAGAGACTCAAGTATCGAATTACCCTAGGACAGCCATATACGAACATATCCATGTCTTCGCTCAAACAACACCACGCCTTGTTTCTTATAGTCAACATTGCACACAATTCATCGGCCTCGCCTGGTGCATCATAGTAAGTGGCTCCGTAAGCCCGTATTAACATTTTAACATATTGTATTTGATTCTTGCTTACATGAACAAAATTTCGTTTAAGAAGGTCCATATTGTTGATAATTTCTTGTTTTTCGTGTTCATCTAGTGTAAGATCAGTATCCAATTTATTTTTTAAAATGTCATATTCATTTCGCGAGTGTATTTTATCGTCTTTGCGTTTTTGCAGTAGTGCCTTTTTTTCAGCAGGCGGTTTACCGTCAAATACAAATATGGGAGTTATGTTGTAATTGCGGAACACAGATAACATGAGATACATGTTCTCAATCAAACAATCATCTACAATGAATTTATACATGTAAATGCTTATGTCGACTGCGACAGTTTTACCTGACAACTTTGACAGATGCGTCATTTTGATTGCATCCTTACACTCCTCTTTGAAAAACCGATTCAAATTCTTAATTCCCATCTTGTTGTTTGTTTTTACTTCCAATTGTAGTCGCAAATTTTATTTCAATTTTTTACACGCATTGAGTAAAAAATTGAAAGAATACGATCATTGTATTGTAGTAGTTACAATTCATATGATCACTCGAAGCCAAACCAAATTAAATGCGATACCGCTACAATCTGTGCAAACCCAACTAGTCGTCGACATCGACTTTGATGGCGCGAGCAAAGCGTGGAGAGCTAACAAAAAAAGTATAGGTAATGGAAGCTTTACATACATTTGTAGTGCGCCTACAAAAAACGGTAATCCGTGTCAGCGGGAACGCGCAAAAGATAGGCTTTGTTGTTCAACCCACCTCGCATATACTCATCCTCATATTATCTAATAAATATAAATCATTATTCGATTTTATAATGGTCCTCTCTGCCTCGTAAACACCCTCGATCATTGATGCCGATTTGTAATTTTTTTCTATAAACGCACAATATTTGTTTTTATTGTCTACTGTCTGCTTGAATTGCAATAGTGAGTCGTTGTTCGTTTTACACCAATACAGAAATGATTGATAACTGTTGATTAGAATTGTTTTTATAACATAGTATGATAACACGTTGGTTTTCTCTTTATACATTGTATTTCTCAAGAGAGTACTGGACTTGCTTTTGGAATACAAATCTTTGTATTCCAAGCCCATGAATTTTAATATTTTGACCAGCTGAAAAAGGCTATATTTTCTCTCGATGTTCATCAAAAACTCGGTATTTGTCAAGAATTCGTTTACATTGTTTTTATTCCTAAGATTCAAAAAACTACAAAATAATACATTCATCGTTTCGGCCCAGAACTCAGCATAAGATTCGTATAAATTTACTTTTGAATTGACGGGAAATAAATGAAGAATTCGTTTTGTGCATTCATCATTGTTCATTTCGGAGAAATCTAAACCGAAACTATGCGCGGATTCGTGCATAAAAACCTTTTGCCACTCTTCTTTTCGATAAATGACAATCTCCGTATTCGGTTGACAACTCGTTGTTATTGCGGTGTTTACGTTCGACTCATCGAGTATTGACATGTTTGTCATAGGCAATTTTTTTTCGATGGAAGTAAAGTATAAATATATAACAAGGTTCGACGAACATCTCGATGATGCGTAATCTTTTATGATATGTAGCCACATAATAATGGTATCAACGTGTTTATTGTAAACATCGATTTTTATATCTTCCTCTTCAACAATGAAAACCACTTTTATATTTCGTTCTGCGAGTTTAAAACTATAAGAAATCTCGGTGTTCGATGACACCCAAATTTGTTTCTTTACCGATTCAGGCAATCCGCTTATGTTAATATTGATTGGTTTTGTGATTTTAGACGTATTTGTAATCTTTGTTATACTTATATCGTATAGACTATTTTTATATTGCTTAACGAAATTGTGTGCGTCTAATATTTTATAATATAAGTCGGTAAATATATCATCCGTTCGTCTCGTCTGTTTGATCGCAAGTTTTTTGTTGTGTATAAAATGTTTCATTAGATGTTTGCTTTTTGTCGACAATACCATGGTCCTGTACATTGATGAGAATTTAAAATTGGGAGAAATTTCATAAAAGCTGGTCTTGAGGTTTTGTTTGCCTCATTTTATCGCGGATCTCCATCAAATCGTCGAACACTTCGGCTGGCTGAGCGCGCCTATATTGTGTCAACTTTGCGTTATTGGTTGCCAACAATAGTTTCTTCAAATCATCGTTTTGAGAGAATTTTGCAAATTGCGCAACTGAAATCACTTTGTTCTTATTAAAGTTTGTATCTAAAACAACGTTGACTGGTCGTATCAACTCCCCCTTGAATTTTCCGCTCTTTCCTCCCGCTGCCGTTGCCATTTCGGGATCTTTCGAAAGTTCGCTGCCAGAATCGAGAGAAAAACTCGCATAAAAATCAGGGTCTGTGTTCTTGAATTTAGATGCTTGATAATAATGTTCGACAGACGACCACTTATGTCCATCTAGCGAAAATGGCTGAACCCACGAATTGGACAATTTTTTGCGCCATTTTGGAATTCTGGCTAGTTCCGAAAACTCGTTCAAACGGGCTGATGGTATTTGTTCTCCGGACCCTTTTCCAGGAAGAGGAACATCGTTCGATTTAGCATAAAACACAAAAACGACGTCGTCTTCATATGAACTCCTCGTTTCAAAATTTTCTTCTAGAACATCTGCTTTGTTGCTTGATATTTTAAAGTTTTTGAATTCAGGTATCATTGCGAACAATCCAGAATTTCGTTCCATGCATTTGTCGACGATCATCTTCTTAACGTCGTATGGAATCTCTTGAAATTTGAAAATCATCTTGTTTTTATACCCAATTGTCTTGTAATGATCGCCCGTGTAATCAAGTATGATATAAAATTCTGGTTGAAAAACATCATTATTTTTTGAATCGTTCAATTGACCGCATTGCAATACGTTCTTTGTATCGCCGCTCTTGTAGGATTCGCTCGAGAGAATAATCAATTTTACATTCAGGATCCTTTCCAAGGTCGATATTGCCCATGTTTCTGCCCAAAAATTACACGTCTTGATAATCGATTTGAACTTGTCGAGGGAGTCTATCCCTTTCATGAATTTGTATTCGCTCAACAATTTACTGGTCATTTTTTTTTCTATGATGAGGGAATCTCTTTTTTTCTTGATTTCATCCGCAATGTATACAAGTTGATTTAATTCGTTCCGGTCAATCGTATTGTCAAATTGTTGTTTGTATCGAATGAAATCTTCTTCCAACTGTTTGACTTCATTTGTTTGTTTTACCAGCAATTCGTTGAACATATCATATTGTTCTTTGTATCGCGAGAATATATCTTCAGTCGCCTCATCCGCCAGTTTGTTCCTTAGCTTGTTGACAGACGTTTGTTGAGCTATGCTCGAAAATGCGTCTCTAATGGTGGCAAAAAGGCAATCTCCTCCTCCTTCGTTGTTGACAATCGAATAGTTTTTATTTTGCATGAACTTGATCAACCAATTATCATCTTTGGATTCTTTGTATTGTTCTCGAATTGATTTTGCACTTAGTTTATTCTCCTCTTTCAACAATTTCGAAATGGGGACGCCGCGCGTGAGCACGAATAGGTCAGCGCGATTTGGAGGCAATTCTACTTGGTCCATTATCTCCTCTTCTTCTTCTTCCTCTTCTTCCTGGTCTGGCATCTTTCGCAACTTGGTCAACATGTCCGCCGTAACAAAGGAATATACAAGAGGGTCGCCGAGATTCTCAACGTCGAGGTTGTTCGATTCGTCTAGATATTTTAAATTGTCATTGGTGCTCAATTCGTAGAGACCGATTTGAATGACCTTGTTGTTTGGTTTAACTAAATACACTGGATAAAAAATAATACCTTTATCCTTGAATGTGTGTTTGGCATTCCCGACCGCTATGACCACATCGACTCCCTTGATGTCCAATTGATACAAACTTGTCTCTTTTTCTAGATCGTTGTAGTCGACACTCTTTAATTCTGGGTAACTTACATCGTTGTTTATTTTCGACAATACCATAATACTATACCTTTAGAAAATCCACTTTTATCCACTTTTAGAAAAAGTGGAGCAAAATCCACTTCCAAAGGTATATTTGGAAATGGATTTTGCTCTACATGGGTCCACTTTTAGAAAAAGTGGAGCAAAATCCACTTCCAAAGGTATATTTGGAAATGGATTTTGCTCCACACGGGGATAAAGCCCCCTTACTGGATTTTGCTCCACACGGGGGTAAAGCCCCCGTAAACCCCCGTTTTGCTACCTGCATCGATTTTGCTCCACTTTTTCTAAAAGTGGATTACCACAAAAGAACAAATTTCTTCATATATTTGTCATTTTTAATTTCGTCCATATAAAACCATAGTAGCTTTCGTCTAGATACGACATCGAAATTTTCTGGTCTCGTCTCAAAATCTACCAATAGTTTGATCAATTCATCTTTGTTTTTTTTTGTTTTTTGTATTTCGTAAAAGTCGCATATTTGGGTCAGCTGTCTCAGTGTGAAATTAATTTGATAGTTTATAATTTGGGGCATATTGTCATCCCCATAATCATCGATTGAAAAGTCGAATTTTTCGATTATTTCGTCAGTTTCGTCAGTTGTCTCGTCAATTAAAAATGATATATTTTCGTCGCACATTATGAAATACAACGATTATTTTTTAAATCTTTTTACACAAATTTATGAAAGATTGATCTCTTTCAAATCCATAAATTTAAAGATGGTCTTATTCGTTATACTCTTGTAATCCTTTGTTTTGCTGGATGCAAGCTTATCGATGATTTGGGGAATTGTCATTCCGTCAATGAGTTCATACGTCGACGACGACGACTTGTATAATTCTTTTCTATACAAGAGTGCAATATTTTCAGTGAGTTCGTCGACTTCATTCTTTTTATTTTCCAACGAAATAAGAGTATACATTTGAAACATAAGGTTTCGGGTGATGTCGACAATGGTCTCCTTTGAAATAATTTTATTGATCATCAAATTAATAAAGAACGAACTCAGTGCCTTTCTTTTTTCATTGTCCTTGTTTATCTTGCAAAATTTATCATAGTCTACAGTCGACTCTACATACTCGATTTGATTGAATAACTGCGTAAACATATTTAAACTGTTCTCGAAAACAACTCGCATGCTTTCATACTTGTTGATCAAATCGGAGTATAGCTCGGCATACATTTTTGAGAAGAACCGATTGTTCGATGCAATATCAAATATAAATGTGCTTATTCTAGTCATATCATCCTCACCCGTATTTGCTTTGTTAATATCATCTATAACGTCGATTATTTTATTTCTTGTTTCGATGTAGTTTTTATCTGTCATCTTGTTTAAATTTGACCGAATCGCATCAAAGTAGGCGTCAATTCCGTTCTTTTCTTCCAGTTTAGTCGGTTGAAAAGTCTTTACCGTTTCATCACCCCATTCATTGCTTCGAGGACCTTTCCCTTTCTTTAAAAGTGGTTCGACTTTCATAGGATTTTCCCTTTTCTTGAATACGGGAGTCTTTACATAATCGGGAGAACCAACTTCTTGTGCCAAAGTAGATATAATTTGAATTGCTTCATCTGGTAGAGTTAAGTTAAATCCGTTGAATATAAAATCATTGAAATCTTTAAGATTGTATACCAACGTCATTTGCTGTATATAAAAAACATATATTTATATCAATTTTATATAAATGTAATTATGAAATAATTCAAAATACACTTAAATAGATTCTTAATATTATAATATAATGTCAACCGAAAATGAGCACACTGAAGAAGATGTAATTTACGATATCGAAAGTTGGGATGAATTAGATCTAGACCCAAATATTTTGAGAGGTATATACGCGTATGGTTTTGAGAAACCTAGCCCAATTCAAAAAAAGGCGATCAAGCCCGTCATTTTGGGTAAGGATGTTTTGGCGCAAGCACAATCAGGAACGGGGAAAACCGCGACATTTACTATTGCGGCATTGTCGAAAATCGACCTGAAGGATGACAACACTCAAGTTTTGGTCATGTCCCCGACGAGGGAACTTACTCTACAAACTGCAAAGGTTATCGAGAGTATCGGGTGCATGATGGTCGGTCTTCGGGTGCAGTCGGTATTCGGTGGTTCACAGGTTGAAGACGGCAACGGGTTTTCGAGAAAAAATACACCGCATATTATTTGTGGGTGTCCCGGACGCGTCCTTGATATGATGAGACGCGGCAAAATTACTTCAAGTCATATTAAGCTTGTTGTCTTAGATGAGGCAGACGAAATGCTATCCACCGGTTTCAAGGATCAGGTTTATAGCATTTTTCAGTTTTTTAACACTGATGTTCAAGTTGGTTTGTTTAGCGCCACCCTACCTGAAAATATAATTACGATTGCGAATAAGATTATGAGACATCCGGTGAAAATATGTGTAAAGACGGAACAATTGACATTGGAGGGAATCTCCCAATTTTATGTAGCTGTTGAAGACGACAGGCAGAAATATGCTACCCTCAAACACATTTTTGCCTACCTACCTGTTTCACAATGTATCATATACAGCAATAGTGTGAAACGAGTCGCCGATTTATACGACGCTATGCGAGAAGATGGCTTCCCCGTCTGCTGTATTCACAGTAACATGGACAAGGCGTCGAGGGATTTGTCAATCACCGATTTTAGATTGGGGAAGTGTCGCGTATTAATATCGTCGAATGTTACTGCGCGAGGCATCGACGTTCAACAGGTTAGCATTGTTATTAATTTCGATGTCCCAAAATGCGTTCACACTTACCTTCATCGCATTGGCAGAAGTGGCAGGTGGGGGAGAAAGGGTGTTGGAATTAATTTTATTACGAGGCGAGATGTCTCAAAACTTAAGGAGATCGAAACGTATTATTGCTCGCAGATCAACGAAATGCCTGCCAATTTGGATTTCCTGCAAAAACTGTAATTCGTATAATACAAATAATATTTCTATATTTTTACTATATGTCGAAATTGTGTGATCAATTCAAGTTACCAATTTACTACAACAATTCCAAGATGAAACTCAAGCAAAACATCGTAGATGATCTAGAATTGACGACGACAACGGACCCGTCGTCAAATCCAATTTATAGTTATTTTTTCAACAGTAATAGTAACAGTAACAATATAAACGAAATATCTAAAGAAATTATACATCAAGCATCCAACTATTACACTACTGATACCGAATTTTTGAGAGAAACCCAGCAATTGTTAAAAACTTATAAGTATTCGAATGAAAATGCCGACGTAACTCACATGGTTGACCTTTGGAAGGAAATAAAAAACGATACTGGGTTTAAGGAGAAATATTATTATCTCGATTGGGCCATGTTCGAATATTTAAACAAGTCTGAGAACTTTCTTCAAATCATGAGCATTTACAATATGGCATCCCCTCTTTTGTCGCTCTGCATTCCAATCATATTTATGATAATACCGTTCTTAATCATTCGATTGAAAGGACTGAAACTAAACATGACTGAATATCTAGAGGTATTAAAGGTCGTTGTCTCGAATCATTCAATTGGTAAATTGTTTACACAGTTCAATAGCGTTACAACTAATGAAAAAATCTATATGGTTGTTTCTGCTGCTTTCTACGTATTCTCGATATATCAAAACATATTGGTTTGTGTGCGTTTCAACGAAAACATGATCAAAATCCATAAATTCTTGAAAGAGATTGATCATTATTTGGATTCTACGATCAATTCGATGAGCGACTACATAACGTATTCTACAAATTATGAATCTCACAAAGATTTTAATCACGCAGTTCAAAGCAACATCGATGTGCTGAGCGAATTTAAACAAAAAATACACTCTATTGGTGAATACAGGATGTCAAATTATAAAAAAATATTTGAAATTGGACACATATTGAAATACTTTTACGAGTTTTACGACAATAAAATATACAACGACGCGTTTATGTATTCTTTTGGTTTCCACGGGTATATCGACATTATAAAAGGGTTACAACAAAACATAGACGAGAGAAAAATCAGCTTTGCCGAGTTTACAAACGACAACAAAAAGACTGTGTTCAAGAACAATTATTACGCGTGCTTGAAGGACGGAACCCCAGTCAAAAATACAATTAGGATGAAGAAAAATAGCATCATATCGGGTCCCAATGCATCGGGCAAGACAACAATTCTTAAGTCGACCCTAATAAACATAATATTCAGTCAACAGTTTGGGTGTGGGTTTTATGGATCTGCTTTGTTGAAGCCCTATAAATATCTGCACTGTTACTTGAATATTCCAGATACGTCGGGGAGAGACAGTTTATTTCAGGCAGAGGCAAGAAGGTGCAAGGAAATACTAGACCTTGTTGGGTCGAACAAGGACGACGCGCATTTTTGTGTATTTGATGAATTGTATTCGGGGACGAATCCCGATGAGGCGGTCGTAAGCGCAATTGCATTTATGGAATATTTGATTCGAAACCAGAACGTTTCGTGCATGTTGACGACCCACTTCGTTAAGATTTGCAAAACATTAAAAAGGAATAATAACGTTCGAAATTGTCACATGGTTGCATCGAAGGATGAAAATCGAATTTTTTATACATATAAGTTGAAAAGCGGTATTTCAAATATTAAAGGAGGGATAAACGTTCTACTGGATATGAATTACCCTAAAGAAATAATCGACAACGCAATAACAACAACTAATTCGTTAGTTCGTCCATAAAATTATATGTTGTTTTTGTAATGAGCTTGTCTTCTATGTT
>TBL_comb47_HYPODRAFT_10001285_pt1 | contig 32697 bp, 21 predicted proteins | sample TroBogypolimnion_40_FD_10682 | JGI IMG/M metagenome (IMG submission 10682)
GGCGGCCTCAGGGCGGTGCTTTGCCTTGCGTCGGGGGACCAGACCATCAGGACGCGGGATGGCGGTCTGGAAAAAAGCAAGCTCCAGCGCCACCCACTCAATCCGTGGCCCTTTGCGAAACCGCTGCACGTTCCCCGGGCAGCTTGCACAACGAATCGCGCGCGACTATGTTGGGCACAACCGTCGGATGTCCGGGCCGTGGTCAGGCAGGTCTGGACCGGGATGGAAGCCGAACAACAACCACAGGAAGAATTATGGTTTGGGGACGATACGAGTACTTCGAACGGATCAGCAGCACCGTGGATCGGGCCGAGATCAAGGTCGATCGGCTGGCGCCCGATATTAAGGCGTTGCAACGGCAGGTGGACCGGCTCTCTCTGGCCTGCCAGGCCATGTGGGAATTGGTGCGCGAGCGCACCGGCCTCTCCGAGGCGCAATTGGAGCAGAAGATCCTCGAGATCGACCTGCGCGATGGGAAAGCGGATGGGAAGCTGAGCGCTCCGGTGCTGGACTGCCCGTCCTGCGGAGCGAAGACCAACTCCCACCGCAGCACCTGCGTGATGTGCGGCGCCGCCGTTCCAGCACCCGGCAATTTCGCCGGTTAGGCGCCCTCAACCGGATGGTTTGATGCCGTCCTTGAACGTGAGGGCCCCGGTGGGGCAATGCCGCACGCAATCCGTGGCCACCGTTTGCAGCCCTTCCTGAATCGAGTGGTTGAAGGGCGTCGCGATGCGCACCTCGAATCCGCGTCCGATGAACGTCAGCCCCAGGGGTTCCTGGGCCAGTTCGGTGAGCTTAACACAGATGCCGCAGAGGATGCACTTGCCAGGTTCGAAGATGACGCCGGCGGGTTGGACGTATTGCTCGAAGGGGCGGCGTTGCTGCCGAAAGCGGCTGGCGTCCGCCCCGTAAGCCTCGGCGTACGACTGGAGCGCACAATGGCCCGAGGAGCGGCAGTCGCACCGCAGACAGCGAGTGGCCTCGGAGGCGGCCTCGCCTTCGTTGAAGCCCGTGCACGTGTCACAGGGAGTGTGGGTGCGCGCCGGATTGGCGGTGTCCAGGAAGGCCTTGAGCTCCGTTTTGTCCAGCCGGCCCATGATGCTTGAAAATGGCTTGGGCGTCCGCTTGAGTCCAACGTCCACCAGGAATTTATGAACGAGGTCGGCGGCGGCCTGGCCGTCGGTCATGGCGCGGAGGACTTGGGTCATGGGCCGTACCGCACGTCCGGCGGCGAACACCGCGTGGCGGCTGGTCTGAAAAGTGTCCGCGTCGACTTTGATGCCTCCGGGGGCCATCTCCAACCCCAGCGCCTCCCCCTCGGCTTTGGGGATCTCGCCCACCGTGATCAGGACGGCATCGAACCCCAATAACAGCCCATCCAGGGTCAGGTCCCGTCCCAGGGCTGAGCCCAGCCGGAATTGGACGCCGGACCGCTCGAGGAGGTGAATTTCAGCGTCCAGCACACTCGGCGGCAATACCGTTTCCAGGGCGGGAACACGCAGGGTGCCACCCGCCGTGGGGTTGCGATCGGTGACGGTGCAGACGTGCCCGGCGCGCGCGAGGTAATGCGCCGCGGCCAGCCCCGCCGGACCCGCGCCAACCACCACGACCGATTTGCCGGTGGGTGGTTTCTGAGGGGAAATCGGGCTGTGCCCTTGCTCGACCGTTCGGCCCGGATCCCAGTCCGCCACGAACCGCTCCATGGCCCGGATGCTGGCGGCCTCGTCGGTAGCGCCTCGTCGGCAGCCCTGTTCACACGGATGGTGGCAGAGCCGACCCAGGACCGCCGGCAGGGGCAATGCCTCGCGCACGGTCGAAACGGCCGCCGGGAGATCACCCGCTTGGATCTGCCGGATCATGACTGGGATGTTCATCCGGAGCGGGCAGAGCCGCTGACAGGGGGAAAGGCAATCGCCGACGTGGTCGCTGAACAGGAGTTCGAGTGCCGTCCGGCGGGCCTGGTGGACCTCATCGGTTTCGCTTTCGACGCACATGCCCGGCTGGGCGGGAGTGCCGCAGGAGGGTACCAGCTTGCCATTGATCTTAACCAGGCAGACCAGGCAGGAGTTCAGCGGGCCACACTCCTTGAGGTAACACAGCGTCGGAATCTCCAGGCCAAGCGTCCGCGCCGCGTCGAGCACGGATTGCCCGGGCGTGGCGGTGACCGGGTGGCCATCAATAATGAGCGAGAAGTCGGACATCAGTTGACCTCGATGGCGTGATGCGGACAGACCTGGCGGCAGGAGTCGCACCGCGTGCACAAATCCAGGTCGATCGTGTGCCGGGCATAGGGGGTCAGCGGGATGGCCTCCACCGGGCAATGCTGGGCGCAGAGGGTGCAACCGGTGCAGTTTTCGAGCACACGGTATTTGATGAGGGCGACGCATTTACCCGCCGGGCAACGTCCGTGGAGGTGGGCGGTGTATTCGTCCCGGAAATAGCGCAGCGTGGTGAGGACGGGATTGGGCGCGGTTTTCCCGAGGCCGCAGAGGCTGCCGGCGCCAACCTGGGCGGCCAGGTTTTCCAACTCGGCCACGTCCTGCTTTTGGCCCTTGCCCGCGCACAAACGCTCCAGGATGTCAAGCATTCGCCGTGTGCCAATCCGGCAGAAGGTGCATTTGCCGCACGACTGGTCTTGCGTGAACTGGAGGAAATAGCGAGCGATGTCCACCATGCACGCGGTGTCGTCCAGCACCACCAACCCGCCCGAGCCCATGATGGCCCCGACGTCCCGGAGGGATTCGTAGTCCACCGGTGTGTCGGCCAGCCTTGCGGGCACGCAACCGCCCGAGGGGCCGCCAATCTGCACCGCCTTGAAGCGGCGGCCCGGCAGGACGCCCCCGCCGATGTCCTCGACAATCTCCCGGATGGTGGTGCCCATGGGGATCTCGATGAGCCCCCCCCGCCGGATGTTGCCGGCGAGCGCAAAGACCTTGGTGCCTTTGCTCGATGGAGTGCCCAGCGCGGCGAACGCCTCGGCCCCATGGTTTATAATCCAGGGCACGAAGGCGAGCGTTTCGACGTTGTTGATGACGGTCGGTTTCCCCCACAGACCGGCCGCGGCCGGAAAAGGCGGGCGCAGTCGCGGCATGCCCCGCTGGCCTTCAATCGAAGCTATCAACGCCGTCTCCTCGCCGCAGACAAAGGCCCCGGCGCCTTCCTTGATGGTGAGGTGCAGGGCGTAATCGGTCCCCAGCAATCGGTCCCCCAGCCAGCCGCGTTGTTGGCAAAGTTTAAGGGCCGCCCGTACCCGCTTCACGGCCAGCGGGTACTCATGCCGGATGTAAAACACCCCGTCATGGGCCCCTACCGCCACGGCGGCGAATCGCCAATCCCTCGATGATGCGGTAGGGGAACGACTCCAGCAGCATCCGGTCCATGAACGCGCCCGGGTCCCCTTCGTCCCCGTTGCAAATCACATACTTGAGCGGCTCAGTCTGCTTCCGGGCCAGCTTCCATTTGACCGCCGTCGGAAATCCAGCGCCGCCACGCCCGCGAAGACCTGATTTTTCGATCGTCTCGATGATCTGCTCGGCTGAGAGCGGGAGCGAGGGTTGAGAACCGGCCCCCTCGCCTCCAGGGCGCTTCGGCAGGGAGGTCTGCTGCCCTAGGCACCGCGCCAAGGCGGTGAACCCGTCGTGGGCCAGGTACTCTTCCAGGTCAAGCGGGTCCACCTTGCCAAATTGATCTGTCGCAATGTGAACCTGTTTTCCCAGGAACGCCGACACCTCGGGCTCACTCTCGCTCATGGAGCAGGCGGCGACATCGTCACCGGCGTCCTCGATCAGCAGGCTATCCAGCGCCCGGTTCCAGAGTTGGGCCGCTCGTTGCACCAGGCGGCGCGGGCGGAAATGTCGCATCACCAGGTCCTTGGCCTGGGCCGGAACCAACCCGGCATAGAAGACACTGGTTTTGCCGGGCTCGATAATCTCGAGCATCGGTGTGCGGTGGCACATCCCGACGCAACCGACCCGTTTGACCACCACGTTGGCCCCGGTGCGTTCGACGCTCCGCTGCAGGGCATGGTAAAGCTGGTCGCTCCCCTTGGCCATGCAGCAAGAACCCAGCCCGATGTTGATCTGGGCGGTGATGGCCGTCGGTGGATGCAACTCTTCGGTGGCGGGCGTTGCGGTGCCGGCCTCGTGTTGGGCGAGGAAATCGCGGATGATGCCCGGCGCCTTCTCCGCGGTGGCGTGGCCGAAAGTCGATTCCTGGATCTTTACCACCGGCGCCAGCGTGCAGCATCCAAGGCAGGCGACTTGTTCCAGCGTGAACTGGCCGGCAGCGTCCGTATCGTCACCTTGTGGGATGCGCAATTGACGGCGCAAGGCATCCTCGACCCGTTCCGCGCCGGTGACATGGCAGGCCGTGCCGCTGCAAACCCGAACGATGAACTTGCCGACCGGCTTGTGCCGGAACATGTCGTAAAAGGACGAGACGCCGGCAATGGCAGCCGGGGTGATCCGGCTCGCTTCGCAAACCCGCAGCAGGCCCTCACCCGGCAGGTAGCCATAATGATCCTGGATGGCTTGGAGGACGGGGATGACGGCTTCGGGCTCGCGCCCGTAGCGCTCGACCGCCTCATCCACAAATTTCAAGTCCACCCCCATCGCGACAAAATAATTAAGGTTTTGCCCCCACGCACCAGACATTGGTGACCCCCCGCAGGAAGATCCGGTCCGGCGCGAATGCCGGGCTGGCGTGAAAAGCATCGGCCATTTCCGACCGCGCCACTTCCTTGAACTGTCGCCCGGCTTCCATCACCACCATCGTCCCCTTCTGGGTCAGTACGTAGAGCCGGTCGCCAGCCAGGGTGGGGGAGGCGTGACATTCCATCTCGACATCGTGTTCCCACTGCTTCTTGCCGTTCTTGCCGTCATAGCACGTCACCAACCCCGAGGTGGTCACGGCGAAGACCAGTTCGCCGTTGCTGAGAGGACTCGTCACATCCGGCACGTTATCCTCGGCGATCCAGGCCACATGCGTCTTGGTCACATCCCCCTGGCCGTCCGGACGAATCGCGAGCAGTTTCTCCGACGGACTGGCGACGATGACCAATCCCCCAGCGAAGACGGGGGAAGGAGTAATCTCACCGGTGAGACATTCGACCCGCCAAATCTCGGCCCCATCGGTGGCGGAATAGGCGATCACCCACGGCACCGCCAGCGCGATGATCTGCGCCTTGCCCGCCGCCTTGAACACGATTGGACTGGCCCAGGAGGCTCCGACCTTCCGCGCTTGTTGCCAGAGCACTTGCCCCGTCCGCCCGTCGAGCGCGATCAGCTTGGACTTGTTCTCGTCGTTTTCGCCTTGATCCAGTTGGAGGATCAGCCGGTTTTGCCAGGTCGCCAGCGATGTGGCGTGGCCGTAAGGATTCTTGAGCGGTCCGAAGCCTTTGGACCAAACCACTTTGCCGTCGAAGGTCAAGGCCCCGACATCACCGTTGCCGAAGATGACATAGAGGCGGCGGCCATCGGACGCCATCGTCGCGGCGGCAAACCCGGTGGTCTCGGGGATCTCCGGTAATTGCGCGGGACTGCCCGGGACATTCTCCAGTGCTCGGCGCCAAACCAGTTCGCCACTCTTACCGTCGAGACAAATCACCTCGCGCTTGGCGGCATCGCCGCCCGAGAAAAAGACCCGTCCGCCCCAGGTGATGGGAGAATTGAAACCGACCACGGGTACCGGGACTTTCCAGGCGATACCCGAGCTGGTCTTGGCGTCCCAGCTTGCCGGGACATTGGTAAAGGAACATACCGCGCCCCCATCTGCACCTCGAAACCGAGGCCAGTTTTGCCGCAGTTCCTCCGGCGGCGCGGCGTCGGAAGCCCCGGCCGTCGGCAGGGGATGACTGCTCGCAGCCGATCCCTCGACGGCCGGGGCGGCTTCAGTCGGCGAGTTGTCCACCCCGAGGAGTTTATCAACCTCGGCCGAACCGCGGGGCAGGGCATTGGACGGGCCGAACGTGAGCCCAAAGAGCGAAACCGCGATGATGGCCCCAGTGACGGCCACCGCCCAGCGTGACGATCCCGTTAGATTGGCCTTGGCAGGAGCTTCGGACCCCAGCCTCGGACTGGGTAGTTTTCGTCGGTATCGCCCGAGTTGGTTTACCGCAAGCACCAACACCGCCACTCCCCCGATCAGCAGGTACCCCCCGGAGGTCATCCGCGACAGTTGCCGGAAGTATCGCTGGCGCAGGCTCAAATCGAGATTTCTGATTTCCTTCTTGAGGGGTTCATCCCCGGGGTTGGCTCGCAGTTTTTCCTTGTACTCCCTAAGCTGCGACGAATGGAGCGGATCGTCCCAGCGGGCGCTCCATTGTCCAGCCACCATCCCTAAACCTATCACCAGTGAGAAGACTCCGGCGACCCAGGCCATCAGGCGCCAAGCTGTCCGTTCGGCGTTGGTGGGCATCGCCGGGGTGGGAACCGAATGAGGAAGGGCTGGCAACATCAGGCGCGGGTGGGTTGAGGGGAGGGGTTGGATGGCGGCAGCGCGGGCGTGAGTCCACGCCGCACCAGTTCATTCGGACAGAATTCGAAGCAACGAGCACAGGCAAAGCAGGCGCCCCGATCGGGCTCATAATCGGTGCGGTGGCGATGGAGGGACAGTCCGATGAGCTTGGCCGCGATGACCAGCCCGATCCAGCCGCCGAAGATCCAGCCGCCGACCAGGAACTGCCGCCGGATCGCGGCGGCGTCGGCCAGCAATTCCCTCGGGTTCTGGCGAGCGCGCTCCAGTGCCAGGTCGTCTGGTGCGAGCGCGCCGGTCTTGGGCGGCGTCTCATGCTCGCGCACAAACCGTTCGGCCAGGTTGACGTTCGGATTCAGGCGCGAGGCCGGTAGACTGAACCGGCTGCCCAACCAACCGCCGCCCGCGATGAGTGCGGGAACCAGCACCAACAACCAGGCCAGCCTCCGGCGATCGCTGGCCAGGCTGGGCAATCCTGCCTTGGCGGTCTGCGGCTCGCGCATGGCGCCGAAGGGGCACGAGTGCTCGCACAGCTTGCATTGAGTGCAGGTGTCCGGGGTCACCCGCACCCACCGTTTGGCCACGCTGGCGGCGAGCTTCAACAGCGCGCCGTAGGGGCACAGAAACCGGCAGTACGGGCGGCCCACAAACACACTGAGCACCAGGAAGACCACCCCCGCCACCACCATCAACGTCCGCCCGCTTAGTCGGAAGATCGGGATGAAGGGATCATACTGGCAGATGAGAAAGACGCTACCGGTCGCCGCGAAGAGCACCCCGGCCCCCAGATAAACATAGGGCAGGACGCCCAGCCCGCTCTCGAGCCAGGCGGGCAGCTGGATCGGCTTGAGCAGGAGCAGGTCCTGCAAGGCCCCATGCGGGCAGACCCCGGCGCAAAAAGTCCGTCCGGCGAAAAGCGCCACCGCCAGGGGCAGGGCGAAGAAAGCCAGTGCGCTCCAGGGCACCGCATAGCTCTTGTCGCCGAGCGCCAGGGCTACATTCTGAATCGAACCAATCGCGCAGATACACCCGTTTCGGTAAAAGCCAAAATAGGCCATCGAGAACAACGAGATCCAGACCAGACCCCGGCGCGAGCGTTTCCGGTAGACCAGCCAGGTGGCGAGGCCGAGCGCCCCCGCCAGGACCGCGACATCCACGTACTGCAGGATGAGTGCCCGCGCCCCCGGAGTCGCCGTCGAGGGAATCTGGTGATTGGTCTCGACGAAGTCGGGTGGTGGAAACCGTTGTTCCGCCAGGGCGGACAGCGAGGCGAAAAGCAGGCACAATGACCATCCCCAGAGAATGGCCGAGGAGTGCCGGAGACCTCCCCAGCCCCCGGCCCGCTCTCCGGGGGAGAGGGATAATAGCCGACCGCCGGTTAGCCATTTCAGGACCGCAGGCAAATTCCGGACACGGCGAGTGAGGCTCCCAGTCCCTACGGGAGAGGGCTGGGGCGAGGAGGCGAACCGCGTTTCCCGTTCTGTTTGGCGCTGGTTCATTCAGTGAGCCATCGTCTTGAGGAGATACGGGTGGTCGGCGGGAACCCGCTTGAAGGCGTCCCCGGCGCAGACCTCGGAGATGGCGCATTCGTTGCAATTCAAGCAGTGATCGTGGCGCACTTGGAGAAAGAGCGACCCGTTGCCGAACCGGTTGCAGCCTTCGACGCACTTGGCGCAGCCGATGCAGAGCTGCTCATCGATGCTGTATTCAAAGTAGGGGTCCTCGACGAACGTGCGCCGGATGGCGGCGGTGGGGCAGAGGCAGTTCTCAGCGGCGGTATTCAGGTCGTTCGGTTCCGGCTCGAAATAACCGGTGCAGAGCTGGCAGTAGCCGCAGATGGCGTAGGCATGGACGCATTTGACCGCCGACTGTTCGAGCACGCAATGGGTGGCGCAATTCCCGCACCGCACGCATTTCTGCGGATCGATCTGCCAGACTAGCGGCTTGGCGCCCGCGCGCTCCGCCGTCAGGGCGAAGAGTGCGCCCAGCCCGGTCACCGCGGCGGCGCGAGCGCCGTCGCGCAGGAATTGTCGCCGGTTTCGCGGCGGTTGAGGAGCTACAGGGTTCACGCCTTGGCCTTCATCAAGGTCACTGTGGCGGTGACCAGGTCCAGGATGCAAATCCGGCCCCGGGAGTCCACGATCGCATCCAAGCCGCCCAGCATGCCGTCGGATTTATCGCTGATCGCCCCGGTTTTCGCGTTCTCGGGGAACGATTCCGGTCCTGCCACCACGCACTCGAATTGGCCTTGAACCGAATAAACCTTCACCCGCGGCAGGCCCTTTTCACAAGTGATATAGCGCCCGTCCGGGAGCAATCCCACGGCGATCGGATTGCAACAGCCGCAGAATCCCTCGATGGCGGCCGATGGCTTGCCCCACGAGAGCTCCAGGTCGCCTTCGGTGGTATAAACCTCGATGCAATGCCGGCCTGGGTTGTTGACCCGCAGCAATCCGTCGCGCCCCAGGGCCACATCCAGGTACGGGCTGGGCACGATCAGGCCCGGCACATTCCGTTCTTTGTTCTTTTCCCCGATCCGCCCGGTGACTTTGCCGGACCGGTCATAGCGCAGCACCACCCGGTTACCGGCGTCCGCGGCAAACACTTCATTTTCGTTCGCCGCCAAGCCGGTCAGCCACACCTTCTTTCCAGGGGATTCCCAGGTGGCGGTGCGCTGGCCTTTGCGGTCGAATACCTCGATATGGTCGCGCAGCCCGGCATAAATAGCCCCGTCGGGGGCGACCGCCACGCAGCGCGCCGGACCGGGCAAGACGATCTCGTCTAACCGCCCGCCACTCAGATTGAGAATGGTAACGCCGTTCTTCCCCGCGATATGCAGGCGATCCTCGGGTCCCAGGGCGATCCGACGCGGATCGGGGTTCGCCGCGGAGAACTTGGCGGCGGCCTCGTAACGAATCAATTTGGGGTCAGTCCTACTGACCCGATCGAGGTCGTAAGCGAAGGGGTTGGCCTCTTTCGCCGCCGAGGCCGCCCGGGCCAGCCGGGCCGAGGTCGTCAGGGAGATGCCAGCCACCGCCAGCAACCCGGCTCCGCGGGCGCCCTGGCCCAGAAATCGGCGGCGGTTGATCTTCAAAGGGGGCTTCTTCATGGTTTGCCTCCAGTCCGAGTGTTCCGGGCGGAAAGGGCCGGGGGAAGTCCACACGAGGCAAAAAGACCGCAGCCTCCGCACAGCCCGCGGTTGATGCAGCTCTGGCCGCCTGAGCGTTGCGGACGCGCCGCCAGGCCGGTGGCAGCCGCCAGCAGGCCCAACAGACCATAACGCCCTGCCGTGCGAAAAAACTCGCGCCGACTCTCAGCCCTTTTCATTAAAAAGCGCATAGCTACTAAGGCTATGCTAACAAACCCCGCGCTAACGGCGAGAGAAAAACGAGAGGGATCAACCGGCGCGAAATCCTCCCCTTTTCCTGCCTCTAGCCTTTAGCCGCCGCCGGGGCCGAGGTTTCCTTGCCATGCTTGATGGCGGGCCAGAATTCGTAATAGTAAAAGGGGCGGCTGAACTCGCCGTAGTGGCATTTCTTGCAGTCGCCCGCGCCGAGCGGGCGGAAGGTGAAGTTGATGGTCTTGTCCCCCTCGCGCTGGCGGACGTGGAGGCTGCCGGGACCGTGGCAGCTCTCGCAGCCGACATCCACGAAGTTCGTGGTGCCGAAGGCGCGCCGATAGCCCGAGTCGGTCCCGAACCCGGTCGTGTGGCAGCCGATGCACTTGGGGTCGGCGTCCGCTTTGCGGTCGCGCAGGGACACAAACGCGCGCGCGTGGGGCGACTTGGCCCAGACTTCGCCGGAGGTCTTGTGGCACTCGAGGCATTTCTTGCTGCCGACAAAACCGGCCACCACGCGAACGCCGGGCACGGCGTCGGCGGCCGCATTGGCGGGGTCGTCCACGGCCAACTTGGTCCGCCGGATTTCGTCTCGATAAGCCTGGGCCAGGTCCTGGAGGGATCGGTCCTGGGGCAAGTGGTCGTGCAAGAGCCGAATCTCATTGGCCGTCACGCGGGGGGCGGCGTTGCCCCGGAGATGGAGGCGGAGCAACCCGAGCGCACGGGATTCATTGGTCACAAAATAGATCACGCTGCGGTTGGCGCGCCGGAGTTCCTGCGCGGGTTGGCTGACTTTGCCGCCGAGGATGACCTGGATCTCGTAGAACTGCTGGGCCAGGCGATCCAGCGTGGCCTCATCGGTAAAGGCCAACAGCACGATCAGGTCCGCCTTGCCCCCCACCTCGGCCAACCGTTTCGCAAGGGCCGATTCCATGTCTTCGACCACCAACCCCGGGTCGAGGTCGTCCGCCAACCCGCGCGGGTCGACGACGCCGATCACCGCCACGCGAAAGCCCCCACGTTCGAGGATCCGGAAGGGGTCAAAAAGCGGCTGATGCGTGGCCCGGTCGAGCAAGTTCGCGCTGATGATGGGGACGGGTGACGCGCCCTTCAGCTCGCGGAGTTGGGTGGCGGAAAAACGGGCCTCGCGCTGGCCGATGTTCAGCGCGTCATACTTCATCGCCGCGAAGGCGCGCAACATGTAGCGGTACTGGATGAGGTCGAAGTCCTCCCGCCCCCCGGCGGCGTCTCCGACGTCCAATCGTAACGCCCGGTCGGACGGTTGGGAGTCCAACACGGTTTTCAGCCGGGTAAGCCCGCCGAATTGGCCGGTGAAACAGCCACACGGTTCCAGGCGTCCGTCGGTGTCGCAGGTGAAGAAGATGGGGAGGTCGATCTCGGCCCGATGCGGGGAGGGACCACAACCAACCAGGCCGACGAGGAGGGCGAATAGCCCGCCTGTGTGCAGGAGCCGTCCCAGCGGGGCAACCCACGCCAAACCCCGTGGGTGCCGGGGAAGTCGTTCGCCTGGGGCAGTTCCGCCTCCCCTCACCCGGGCGCCCGGCTCATCGGAACGCTCTGAATGGAACCGTCGCGTCCGCTCAGTACAGGACGGCATAGGTGAACACGTTCACATTGATGCGCTCGGGATTGGCGAGTTCGTTACCACCGCAGCAGCAGCAGCCGGTGGCGTGCTCCACATCGTTCAGGCCCTCCTTGGAATAGACCAGCGCCAGTCGCCCGTTGATTTCCAGGCCCTCCAGGACCGCGGGCCGCCCGTGCTTTTCGGTCAACCGGGGGATTTGGTTGACAACGGAGAAGATCGGGTGGGTCATCGGCACCGGTTTGAGGGCATTGTCCGGAAAACAGATCTTGATCTCCTGGCGGAAGGATTGGTCCCACTTCTCATCCGAGCATCCGGGGCTGACCAGCAGGAAGCCGCCTTGGGCGAGAAACTTGCGAAGCTGCCCGCGCTCCTGTTCCGAGAGGACGAAATTCTCGTTGCCCGACATCACACAGAACGGGAAATCGAACAGCGCCTCGCTATCCAGGCGCACCGGGCAAAACTTCCGGTTCACCCGCAGACAGGTCTGTTCGGTGACATCGGTTAGAAAGCGGTCGGCGAAACAAACCGAACTCTTGGTACCGCAGTAGATCAGGTTGCCACACTGGAGAACCGTCGGGTCCGAGTGCACCGGTGCGGCGGCCGGTTGAGGAGTTCTCACGGCGGCCGAGACCGGGAACGTCAGAAGGAGGAGAACGAACAGGAGAAAACGACAGCCTCGAACCTCAAACTCTGAACTCTGAACTTTCATTTTCATGGACTCTTCTTGGTGGTGAGGGCTTTGAAGTAGTTATCCACCACATCGATATACTCCTCGGGGACACTTTCGGAGGCGACCGCGCCGGACTGTCGGTTGAGCGGGTTGAGGGCCCTGACGACATCCGCCTTGCCGCCATCGCTGGTTCCGGACCGGGCGGCCATTTCACCGGCACCTTTGCCGAAACGACTGGATTGTCGCGAGGTGGGTTTGCCGTGCTTGGCCGATTGTTCGTTGCCGAGGACGGCCGCGGACGGGGCATCCGTCATCGCATACCCCGATGAACCGCCGCGTCCCTGACCCATGCCCAGGCTCTTGCCCTGCCCGCTGGCGTGGCCAAACTTGCGACTCTTGGCCATCTGGGAGAAATTCTTGCCCGGTTGCAGACCGCGCTGGAGCTTGAGGTAATTATCCAGCTCTTCGCCGGGCACCCCGTCGCCGCCCTGGCACTCGGCAAACAGCTTCTCCATTTCGCCACGCAATCGCTCGGCGAGTCGATAGGAACGCTCGCCGTTGCCGGCCAGCATCTGGCCGGTGGCCTGGCGGGCCAGCGGTTCCATCCGGACCTCCTGGATTTTGTCCGCGAGGTCTTGCCCGCTCTTCGCGGCTTTGGGGAATAACTTCTCCGCCGCCTTAGCGTCCTCGCCGAGCTTGGCCTGAAGTTGGTTCATGAGCTCGCCGACTTCCTTCTCGTTCGCCGCCAGATCCTTGAGGGCCAATTGGTCTTCGCGGCTTAATTCGCCGGGATGGTTGTAGGCCTGGGAATGGAGCGCTAACTCCTCCTGCACCCGGTAGAGCTCCTCGAACTGGTTAAAGTCCTTTTGTAATTCCTGCATCCGGCTCATATCCTCCAGGGTCTGGGTCACCTCCTTTTCGGCCGACTCCTCCGCGCCCCCCAGGCGCCCCACTTGCTCGTCGCTGGCCTTCTTGAAATCCTTCATGAGACCCGCGGACAACTCCCGCCCACCGTTGGGCCGCGAGCTGCGCTGGGCGACCTCCCGAGCCGCCGCGTTGTTGGTGTCCGCGCTCTGCCGGACTTTGTCCGCCTGTGCGTGGAGCGCCTTCTGGAGGTCTCGCTCCACATCATACAAGGGGTTCTCGCGGACGAAATGATCCATCCGTTCGGCGAACTTATCGAGCTTTTGATTCAACTCATTTTGTTTGGCCAGCAGGTCGTCCAGTTGCAGGGTGAGATCTTCCCGTTGCTTCGGATCGGCCTTGTCCAACGGGGCTTCGAGTTGGCGCGCGGTCTCGCCGAGCTGCTTCTGGCTTTGCACCAGTTCCTGGAGATCGTCCATTAGTCCCTGGTACTTGGCCTCCGTATCCGCGAGATCGGTTTGCTGGCGCAGGAAGTTGTTATAATCCTCGACGCTGATGACCTTGAGGCGAACCGTCTGGCTGCGGGCTAGGTGGGCTTGTGGGGCAGTATCCAGTGCCTCGGCAAACAGCGATATAATGTCTCCCGGTTTGGCCCCCAACGCCGCGGGGCTGAGGTCCACCACCTCGTGGCTGTCGCGCACCACGGGAGTGGTCGAGTAGGAGACCATTTGCGGGGCCGGGTACTCGCCATTTAATCCGCGATGGAGGCGCAGGGAGCGCAAGCCGTAATCATCGCTCGCCTCGATATGGCCCTCGATCTTGAGATCGGCCGCAATGAAGGCGTCCTTTTCCGGGTCGGTAATCCGCACCTCGGGAGGCAGGTCGTGCGTGACGGTGAGCGGGCCTTCCCAATCACCCTGGGACGGCAGTCGGTCGGTGTCCACCAGGCTGAAGCGCAACCGGCCCGAGTCGGCGGGGATGAAGGACCCGCTGACCTCGTTGTCAGCCGAGGGGGTCATGGGCACACGTTGTGGCGGTTGGTCGCCGCTGATAACCTCGATCACGCCGTTGCGCAACGGGCGGTTGGAGAGAAACCGGAAGCGGACCTGCGTCCCCTCCAGCACCTGTACGCTCTTGAAGGCATAGGGTTTTTCTTCGGGCTTCAAGCCGGTGTAGGCGGGCGGAGAGACCTGCACCATCGCTTTCTCCAACTGGGGCGTGAGCACCAAACCGATATGCACCTGCTTCGAGCGACAACCTGGGTCACGCGTGCGGGCGAAAACGATCAACTCCGTGCGCAGGTTATCGAGGAGTTGATGATAGCCCGCGCCGCCTTTATCGAACATGGGAATGGTGGTGGCCTTCTCCGGGTGGCCCGGCGGGAAGGAGGTCAAGAAGACGTCCTTGGGTTGATGACCGGCCGCCTTGACCTGGATCACGAGACCTTTACCAAACAGGACGTTTGTGCCCGCCGGCCCCGGCTCGGCGATTTCCAGGCGGGTGAATGAATAGGGGGGGTGATCGCCGAAGGGATCCGCAAAGCGCGCGAATTCGACCACCGTGACCCGGAAGCCGGCGGCGAAGATGGCTGCGAAGACCAGCAAGCTCCAGGCAGCTCGCCTCAATTGCCGGCGCCACTCGCCCGTGCGGGCCATGGCTTCCAGCGGAACGGTTTGCAATTCTTGGGCATACCCATCGATGGCCTGTCGCGCCAGCGCGCGGGTCAAGGGCGTCAGCGTCGCGTCGTTGGTCTGAGCCTCCAATTGCAGGAGGTTGATCAGCCGGGAACCGAGCGCGGGGTCGCGGCTTTCCAGAAACCGGGCAATGCGTTCGAGCGGGTTACGCCGGATGAAGGCGGTGTGCCAGGCGAGTCCGCCGAGGCCGGCCGCGCCCGCGAGCATCGCCAGCAGCAGGCCTAGCCGCCAGCCAACACTCAAGTGAAACACGACATCCAGAACGAAGGCCGCCAACACCACGCCACACCCGTACTTGAAGCTGCCCAACAGCAAGTGGCGGCCGGCCTCTTTCTGGTGTTCCCGATCCGCGGACGCCAAACGTCCCACGATCGCCTGTTGAGTGTTCAGCATAATCCCCACCGTCGTCGCAAAAACCAATCCAATCCAAACACTAGCGCAGCCAGGTAAAAAACCCAAGCCTCATTCCACACCGGACTAAGCCGTGTCTTGGGGACGGTTTCGTTCCGTTCCGTGTCCAGTTCGTGCAGCAGTTTGGGCAGGTCACCCGGTTCGAGCAAACGGCCTCCGCTGCTCTCGCACAACCGCCGCAGTCCGACGACATCGGTCGCCACCTCGGTTTCCTCCAGGTTCTCGGTAAACACAATGAAACGCGAGTCCTGCGAGGTGCCGTCCGGGAAGTTCGCCACCGCACGGTAACGACCGATGCGTTCTGGCAGGTACTCCGCCACCAACCGTCCCGCCTCGGCGCTCGAGGCTGTCAGGTTTACCCGCCCGACTTCAGTGTCCCCGAGGTAGAGCGTGAGCGGGACGGATTTCACCGTCGGGTCGGGCTGGCGCAGGGTGAGCCGGAAATGCGCCTTTTCACCCAGCAGGATATTGGCTGATTGGGGACGGAACGAGAATTGGCGGCTGGGGATGAAATCGCGTCCCGCCAGCAGCCAGAGGATCATCTGATCCCAAAAGCGGTCGAAGGGGGTATTGGGGCCGTCGATCTTGGCGTTGAGTCCCCAGCGCCAGAGACCTTCGAGGCCGACGCTGACGACCTGGCCGCGACCGTAGCGCCGATGGACGATGGCGGCCGCGGCGGTGCCGGTGTCGTGGTTTGCCGCCGTCGCCAGCGTGGCGGTCAGCGGTTTCGTTTGCATCGGATTGAAGCCGCCGAACAGTTCGGGCAAGGTCTCCAGTCCGCCGGGGCTGTCACTTAACGTGCGAAAGGCGGCCAGGCTGCGGCCTTCCGCGGCGGCGTCCACCCGCAGCCGAGTGCCCGACTTCGGTCCCCAGAGGACCGGTTCGAGTTCGCCGGCGAGCGCGGGGTTCTCGAAGGCCGCCCCCCGGCCGAAGATGACCGCGCCGGCGCGATCCTGGACATAGTGCTCGAGGACGCGGATTTGGGGAGGTGTGAGCACCTTGTCCACCAGGCGGCCAAGAAAGATGACATCGTAATAGCCAAACTGATCGATGGTGTCCGGGATGCGGAGCGCGCCGTTGGCGTCATTCTTGCGCACCAGGCGCACTCTCCCATTCACGTAGCGCAGGAGGGCATCGACATCGAACTTGTCGTTCCGCATCAGGGACCGTTGCAGGAAGGTCGTGTCCCAGTAGGGGTCTCCTTCGACCACCAGGGCCCGGATTTGCTGATCGATCACATTGAGGTAGGTGATCGCACTGTTATTGGCGGTATCCACCTCGTGCTCCAGCGGCACCACCCGGACCTCATATTCGTATTGGCCGACCTGCGGTTCAACGATCTCGAAGTCGACCGGCAGTTCCTGGAGTTCGTCGGCGTTGAGGCGCTTGGTTTGGACGACCTGGCCTTGGCGCAGCAATTGCACGGTCAGGTCCTCAAATTCGCAGCCGATGAGCCGCAGGGCGGCGCTGACCCGGGCCTTCTGCTTCACATAACAGTAGGGCTGGAAGGCGGTGATGCGTGTCGAGACATCCCGCACTTTCCCGGTTCGTCCCAAGGGCACCGCGTAGAGGGGAGTTTCGCGGGCGCGCGCCGCACCCGCGGTTTTGGCCGGGTTAATCAACTCGAAATCATGCCCGTCGGTCAGGAGGATCAGCGCGTTGGCGTTTTCCGCGCCGACCTGGGTGCCCAGCATGGTTAGCACGGACTGGTGGAGGCGGGTCGTGGCGCCGTTGGCACTCAGGTCCAGGATCGACTTGCTCACCGGTTGGGCGTCCGCACTGAACTCAAAGAAGCGCAGTCGTGGGTTCAGCGGCAGGCCGTTCGGGCCGACAGCCTCAGCCTCGACCAGCAGATTCTTGGCCGCATCCAGCCGCGCGCCGCGCTCGACATCCCGCTGTTTCATGCTGCGCGAGGTGTCGATGCCGATAAGCGTGACCCGGTTTTTGGCCAGCGGGGGTAGCGGCATTTGCCGAGACGGTTGGAGCAGCAACAACAACACCAGGGCGATGCCCCCGCTGCGAAACGCCAGGAGCAACCCATTGCGCGCGCCACCGACGGTGACTCCCACTTTGAGATAGACGCGGAGGGTAACGAAGAGCAGCCCGGCCGCCAGCGCCGCCACCAGGGGCAGGGGCATGATCGGATCCAGCACCAGGCCGTTCATGCGGTGGCCCTCCGGCGGATCAGAAATTGGAACCCGCTTTCGAGCGCGAGCAACCCGGCGGACGCCAGGATGAACCAATGAAAAAGTGGCCGTCCTTTGGCGAGCTCCTCAAAATCCGCGCTCCCGCTGACAAAATGCGCGTCGCGCTCGGCAGCGAATTCCTTGGGTAACACCTCCTTGTCGATCGGACGCAAATCGGCCTCTTCGGGGCTGGTATTCACCCCGAAGGCATACAGCGGGCGTGGGGAGCCGAGGGTGTAGAACCCGAGTTGATCGGGCGCGAACGTGACGCTGTAGCGTTCGCCGTTGAGTTCGCGTTTCACGAGGATCGGGCCGCCGGAGGGGCCGACGAAATCCTGGTCGCGCATCTCGTTGCGCCAGACCTCGGCGCGGAGCGTTTCCCCGATGGCATAGGCGGCGGGTGGCGGCTCGTCGGCCGAGATGGCCTTGACCAGGTCCTGCATCCAGGCCGGGAAGAGCCGTTGGCGGGCCAGGTTGCTGGAGATTTCTCCGGCGGAGAAATTCAGGAGCAGGAGGGTTCCCTGTCCGTGATGCAACGCCCCCATGGCTGGGGATTCGTCGGCATACGCCAGGAGCACGTCGCCTGCGCCGGAGGCGCTGGCCTGGTAGTAATCATAGAACTCGAGTAACGCCAGGTTCTGGCGCGAGGCGCCTCGAAAGAGTTTCAGATAGCGGGACTTGAAGTCGCCGCGCACGACTTGCTGGGCGCCGCTGACGACGTTGGTCGCGACATGGCGTTGGGAAAGATGCAGCGGCATGGTGTTGGGACCCATGGCCGCCTCCAGCGCCGCGAGGTTCGCCGCGTCCGCCGCGCCATCCAGAAAATAGACCACGCCGCCGCCCTGGAATAAAAACTTGGCCACCGTGGCCCCAGCCTCGGCGCTCAACCGGTTGAGTTGGGTGAAAAAGATCCGATGCACTCCGGCTAGCCGGCCCGGCGTCAACTCGCTCGAACTGATGATGCGCGGCAGCAGCGAACCGGCCTCATTCTCGAAGGGGTTGAGTGCCGTCTTGAGAAAAAACGCGCCGCTCTTGGCGTCGCTCGCGCCGTCCGTCACGACGAGCACTTCTTCCTTGTCCTGGACCGTGAGTGCGAGGCAGAAACGGTTGTCGTATTCCAGGGCGTCCGGGGGCAGCTTGACCTCGCACAAGTGGATGCCCGGACCGCCCGCCGAAATCGGCACCGTCGTCTTCCCCTCGGACCAGGGGGCGACCTGGATCTCCTGGTCGAAGCTGAACCGCTGGTCGAGCGTGACTGTAATGCGTCCCGTAAAGGCCTCGGCACCGTAGTTGCCCACCGTGACCTCCAACGGGACGGTATCGCCGGCCAGCACTTGTGCCTGCGAGACCCGCGCATCGAGGATCGCCCGGTTGTCCCGGTGGCTCGGCCCCACGTCCACAAAAAACAACCTCGCCGCCGGCGGCAGCGCGGTGAAGTTCACGTTGGCCCAGTTCTTCCGCTGAAAATCCGACAGGTAATAGACCTCCGGTCGCGAGAGGTCTTTGGTCAGCAGTCGGGCGGCGGCTGCGTTGGCCAGGTTCAGGTCTGCGCGTCCCAGGCCGGTCCGGAGCCGTCCCAGGAACCGGCGTGCTTCGGCGTGGTCTTGCGAAAAGGCCACGAAACAGGTCGAGAGCGCCGAATCCACCAGCAGGATATTCAGGGAGTCCTCGGCGCTTAGGGACTCCACCAGCTTCAGCGCCTCGTGAACCGCGCGTTCCCTCGAAGTGGGCCCATCCCCGCGGTGCTCCATGCTTACCGAGTGGTCCAGGGCGATCAGCACATGCCGTGCCCCGCGCGCGGTCGGATTGGCGCCGAACTTTTTGAGAGTCGGACGCAAGAAAGCCGTCAACAGCAGTGCCAGGAAGGCCGTGCGCAACAGCAACAGGATCCAATGCCGCCAGCGGTAAAGCCGTGAACGCTGCGCCATCGTTTCCTGAATCAGCCGGATGGAGGGAAACCGAAAAAAACGCGGGAAACTCTTGTTCAGCAGATGAATAATCAGCGGCAGGGTCACCGCCCCGATCAGCACTCCGAACAAACCTGGGCTCAAAAAGGACATCAGGCGCCCCGACCCATCGGGTTGTGGCCGCGGAAGCCCAGGTAGGCCTCGATCGCCTCCAGGTAGGGATGCCAGGTGTTGATCACCGCATGGCTGATGGCGCGGTTGCCCGCTTCGCGCGCCAACTGCTCGACCCGATCCTTCATCGCCCCACGATAGGCGACGCGGATTTCCTCCAACTCGACTTCGACTTCTTCCTGGCTTTCCATGTCCTGAAACCGGGCGGATTCCGCCGGTGGCAGGTTCAGTTCGTCGGGATCGAGCATCTGCAGCAGGAGGATCTCAAATTTGCGGTGCTGGAATCGAGCCAGCGCGTCCATGAGTTCGGCCTGATCGGTCCAAAAATCCGATAGGATGACAATACGCCCGCGTTTCTTGAACAGGGGATCGCATTGGCGCAGGGCTTCGCTGATGCCCGTGCCTTCGGCGGGTTCGACCGCATCAAGCTCGGACACCAGGTTGTAAAGATGCCGGCGGGTCCCGCCGGGGGCAATGAAGCGACTGAGCGATTCCGCGAACAACCCCAGCGCCGCTTTATCCCCCTGGTGGATCATCAGGTAGCCGAGCGCCGACGCGATCTTGGCCGCCATGATGTACTTGGACTGCCGGCCGGCGCCGGCGTAGTTCATCGAGGCGCTCACATCCACCAACAGATAAACCACCATATCCGTCTCCGCCTCATACTGGCGCACAAACAACCGCCGCGAGCGCGCATACGCCCGCCAGTCAATCCGGTTGACTTCATCCCCGGGCACATACTCCTTGTAGTCGGTGAATTCGACCGAGGAGCCCTGGTAGGGCGATTTGTGTTTGCCGATGAAATAGCCCTCGACGGTGGACCGGGCAAAGACCAGCAGGTTTTTGAACCGCTCCAGCTCATCCGGCAGGAGGAGCGACTGCCGGCTGGTGACAGGAGCCGGCGGTTTCCGAAAATGTGCCGTGACTGCCGGCGCGCGGGTGGCGGGCGCCATCCGGGGAGGCGGGAGGCCGCCCCGCACGGAACCGCTGCCGATCACGGGAGGCGGGCGGATGGGGCGGTTCATAAATCTGGTTTGGTTTTGCTAGCCGCATGTAAATACAACAGGGATTCGACAATTCCAACTCGAATCCGTTCTTGGCTTGCCGATCGGGGCGGGCGCCCCCGCCAAATCCATTTGACTTCGTTGGTCCGCTGGCGAACCCTGGCGCCTATTAATGAGATGTTTCGCACACGTATTGGAGGCTTGGTTAGGGACGGTGCTGGGTATCGGGTTGGGCTGGCTGTCTTGTCTTGGGGTGTCGGCTCAGTCTGTGCTGCCACTGGATGTCGGCACCACGGTTAACGGGTTTCAGGATAACTTCTCGGGCAGCGCACTCGGGGCGAACTGGGTCACGTGGGGGGCGAGTGTCTATTCCGTGAGCGGCGGGTTGCTGCACATCACGCCCGCCACGGGCGATCCCTGCCACCTGCTCTGCGAGTTGCCAGGTTATAGCAACACAGTGCAGGAGGTGCTGGCGCGCATCCGCGTCACCAGTTTCGGCTCCGGCGACCTCTGCCGTGGAGGAGTGGCCGTGGGCGTTAGCCCTGCTACCGGGTTGGGGATCAATTACCTCTTTCGGGGTGGTGGCAGCGAAGGTCAGTCGGGCAACCATTTGGCCATGCTCGCCGATCATGTGGCTTGGGGTCCGGGACAGCCGTTCGCCTGGCAAACCAACCTGTGGTACTGGCTCCGGTTGCGCCAGGAACCCAACGCCGCCTCGCAGGGCGGGGTCAACGACGTCTTCGCGAAGGCCTGGCTCGCCGACGGCAATACGGCTGAACCCGCCAATTGGCAGCTTACCTGGGATTACACCCCGGCAACCAGTTCCTCCCCCATGACCGGTTTTTCGGGACTCACCGCTAGTTCCGGCGGTCTCGCCCAGTTTGACGTGGATTACATCCTCATCAAGGCGGCGGGTTTGCCCGCGATCCAGGTGTCGCCCAGCAGTTTCGTGCGCAGCGGGGCAGCGATGCCCTCCTTCCCGGCCGATCAGTCTACCGTGCCGGCCCTGCGGAGCATCGAGGTGCATTTCAACCAGGCGGTGAGCGGCGTCGTGCCTGCCGACCTCCTGGTCAATAACCTGGCGGCCACCAATGTGACCGCCTACGCGCCCTGGCAGTACGTCTTCGATTTTCCTGAGCCGCCGATGGGCGGCGTCTCAGTGAATTGGGCGACCAATGCGGCCATTCGGAGCGTCATCGGGCAGACCAATGTCTCACCGGGAAGCGGTTGGAGTTATACCCTGGACCGACTGGCTCTGCCGCCCAGCCTGGAGATCTCCGAATTCATGGCCGCCAATCAAAACACGCTGCTCGACCAGGATGGCGACAGTTCCGACTGGATCGAGATCTACAACGGCACCGGCAACCCCTTGAACCTGGCGGGCTGGTTCCTGAGTGTCGAGCCCACGAACCTGACCCAATGGGCTTTTCCCGGCTATGTGTTGGCCAGCGGCGATTACTTGGTGGTGTTTGCCTCGGGAAAGAACCGGACGGCGGTCACCAACGAGTTGCACACCAACTTCAAGCTGCCCGCTGCGGGCAGCTTCCTGGCCCTGGTGGATTCCCAGACCAACCTGGTCTCTTGTTTCGCCCCGGCCTATCCAGCCCAGCAAACGGATGTTGCCTATGGTCGGGACCCGGTCTTGCTCAATGCCATCGGCTATTTCCCGGTGCCGACTCCGGGGGATCCCAACCTCACCACCGGGCCCGGGTTCACCGCGGAACCCCTGTTTTCACGGGTGGGCGGGACTTTCGTCAATCCCTTCTCCCTCAGCGTGAGCGAGGGGACTCCGAACGCCGTCATCCGCTATACGCTCGACAACACGATGCCCACCGATGTTTCGCCGGTCCTGGCCGGTCTCCTGGCGATCACGAACACCGTTCAGGTGCGGGCTCGCGCGTTCGCGCCCAGCCTGCTGCCCGGCCTGATTCACAGCGCAACCTACCTTCAGATCAGCCAGGACCTGGCCAGCACCACCTCCAGTTTGCCCGCCCTGATCATCTATAACTTCGGCGCGGGTGTGCCCTCGACCGCGCAAGGCGCCCCGGACCAGTTTGCGAGTTTCTCCTTTTACGAGCCGACCAATGGAACGACACGGCTGACCAACGCCCCGACGCTGAGTTCCCGGGCGGGTTTCCACGTTCGCGGTTCCTCCACCCGCGGCTTCCCCAAGCANGCCTGGACGGTCCAGTTCTGGGATGATCTCAATAACAGCGCCGACTGTTCGCCGCTGGAGTTGCCACCCGGCAAGGACTGGGCGCTCTACGCCCCNGATTCATTCGAGCCGGTGCTCATTCACAACCCGCTCATCTATCAACTGAGCAACGAAATTGNCCGCTACGCCCCGCGCACCCGNTTGCTCGAAGTCTATATCAACACGGCGGGCGGACCGGTNGTNGCCGCGAATTACAACGGCATTTACGTGCTCGAGGANAAGATCAANCGCGGCGCAGATCGCATCGATATCGACAAACTCCAGCCCGACGACAACGGTTTGCCCGCGGTGACTGGCGGTTACATGCTCCGGATCGACCGGTTGGCACCCGGNGAAAACGGGTTTAATGCCGCCGGGCAGACNATTGTTTATGGTGATCCGGTCGAGTCGGACATCACCACCCCCGAGCGGGCGCCNCAGGCCCAATACATCCAGAACTACATGAACGCCTTTGGNGCCGCGCTCAACGGAGCGAGCTACACCAANNCGGCNACNGGCTATGCCGCCTATATCGATGTGAATTCCTGGATCGACCATCACATTCTCAATGTGATGGCCTTCAATGTGGATACCCTNCGCCTCAGCGCNTANTTCTACAAGCCGCGGCAGGGCAAGATCATCTTCGGTCCTATCTGGGATTTTGACCGCTCTCAAGGGTCAACCGACGGGCGCGATTTCAGCCCCTTCTATTGGCGCGCCCCCATCACCGATTTCGGCACGGACTTCTTCAACTATACGTGGTGGGGCCAGATGTTCACCGACATCGATTTCTGGCAGAAGTGGATCGACCGCTACCAAGATCTGCGGACCGGCTTCTTCTCCACCAACCACATCTACGCGGATATTGACGCACTGGTGGCTCAGACGCGTCCGGAGCAGCCGCGGGAGATCGCCCGTTGGCCCGGTTTCACCACCCCCCGCTCGGGGACGGTTTCCATCTCGGGCTATTCCTACACCTTCCCGGGGACTTACCAGGGTGAGGTGGATTTTCTCAAGCAATGGTACCGCGACCGGTTGCTGTTCATGGACACCAATTTCCTGGCCAAACCCGTCTTCAGTTCCAATGGCGGGCTCATTTCGCCCGGTTTGACGCTGAGCATTAGCGGTCCGGCGGGCGCCACCACTTACTATTGCACGGATGGTACCGATCCGCGCTTGGCCGGCGGAGGGATCTCACCCAAGGCCCGGGTCTATTCCGGGCCGATTCCGCTGACCGCCAGTGCCACGATCATGGCGCGGTCTCGCAGCCTGAACCATCAAAACCTCACCGGCGCTAACAACCCACCCCTCTCCAGCCCCTGGTCGGGTTACACCACGGCCGTTTTCGGGTGGGTCACCTCGCCTGCCCAGTTGGCTTATACCAATCCCGGTTCGATCTATGCGCAGAACTTCGATGCCCTCCCCAACTCTGGGCTTAGCAGCGTTCAGTCCGACAATCCGGTGACCATCAGCGGGGTGACCTACTCACTGGCCGATCCCTTTGGATTGGCTTTTCCGGCCCAATTGCCGGGCGGGTATGGCGGTCTGGGCCTTTCGAATACGCTTTGCGGCTGGTATGGGATGGGGGCGCTGACCGGGAAGGTCGGAGCCAGCGCGGGCGATCAGAGCACCGGTGGGTTGATCAGTTTTGGTTCGACCAACAGCCTGGCGGCCAGCACTAACCGCGCACTGGGCCTGCTGGCCACCAGCAGCACCGGACCGACGGCTTTTGGGGTGCGCCTGATCAACGCTACGAGCCTGGTGCTCAACCAGATCACCCTCCACTTCACCGGCGAACTCTGGCGTCAGTCCGCGGTGGCCAAGCGTCTTTCCTTTGGCTATTTCATCGACCCCGTGACCACGAACGGTTTTCCGACCAACGTCACCGCCGCGGTGCCCAGCCTGGACGTGAGTTTTCCCACCGCGCCCGGAGCTACGACACCGGTAGCGGTGGACGGCACCGCCGCGGTGAATCAGTCAGCCATGGGGGTGACGGGCCAAGCCATCACCAACTGGCCGCCGGGTGCGGCGCTCTGGTTGGTGTGGTCCATGGCCGACGCCACCGGCAAAGGCCAAGGACTGGCCATCGATGACCTCACCTTCTCCGCCTCAACCCAACCGGTCCTGGGGCTGCTGGGGACGGGGGCAAGCCTGGTGCTTTCCTGGCCCTACGGGCATCTCCAGTCCGCCACCAATGCGCCGGGGCCGTACTCGACGGTGAGCGGCGCCGCTTCGCCCTTCACCGTGGTGCCGGCGGGCGCCCGCCAGTTTTACCGCGTCGTCGTGCCGTAGGACTGAGGACAAGCTGCCGGCAGCTCATGAAGCGTGGTCAGCCTGAAGAGGTCGTCTGCAACGGCGATCGAAGCGAACCGAGACGCGGCACCAGAACGAGTCGTGGGAACGCGGCCCGGCTTTGCCAAATGAGCTTTCACAACGGTCTCCGGGCGGCTAACCTCTGGTCTATCAATATGGCAAACAAGATCATTATCAAACCGGCCAAGTCGCCGGCGGCAGTCGGGCCTTACAACCACGCGATCCGCGCAGGGGACCTGCTCTTTTCGGCCGGGCAAATTCCTCTGGACCCCGCGACGGGAAACCTGGTGGCCGGCGATATCAAAGCCCAAACCGAGAGGGTCCTGCTCAATGTCCAAGCTATCCTGGAAGACCAGCAACTCGGGTTTTCAAACGTGGTGAAGACCACCGTGTTCATGACCAATCTGGCCGACTTTGCCGCCATGAACGAGGTCTATGCCAAGTACTTCACGGCGGATTGCCCGGCGCGCTCGACGATCCAGGTGGCAGCGCTGCCCAAAGGGGCTAGCGTGGAGATCGAGATTATTGCCGTTTACGGATCGGCGTAGTAACGCCGAAAACCGCGCGACTCGGAGACTTCAATTCGAGTGTCCGAGGGGTTTCGAATGATCCGGGCCACCGCTCCCCGGGTGGCCTCGACGAGCCGCAGGCCTTTCTCCGGCCCCAGTACCGCCGCGACTTTCGTCAGGCTGTCGGCATCAATCCCCTCCCGGGCGATGACGTTCACCAGGGAATGGTCGGTCAGACCGATCCCGGTGTGGGGATCGACAATGTGAGAATAGCGTTTGCCGTCCATTTCCAGCCGCTGGTAGAGATCGCTGGAGGTCGAAACGGAGACGTTCCTGAGGGAAAGAAAGCGGGATTTGGGGGCATTCGTGGCATCGAGTGAGGAAAGTTGGACGCGCCATCCGGACTTGCCTGGCGGCGGGTCGCCGAGTGCCATGTCGCCACCGCCCTCGACCAGGGCTTGGCGGCAGCCCGCCTGGCGCAAGGTCTTGAGCGCCTCGGCGATCGCATAGCCCTTGGCGATGCCCCCCAGGTCGAGGCGCATGTCGGGTGCCAGCAACTGGACCGTGTGTCCTCGCGCATTCAGGCGGAGGTGCTGGTAGCCGACCGACTGGCGTGCTTGGGCCAGGCGCGAGGGCTCGGGCAGCGTTCGCTGGCGCCGCGCACGACGCCACAAATTCACATACGGGCCGACCGTGACGTCAAAGGCCCCGTCGCTCCGTTGCGCGAGTTGCTGGGCCCGTTCCAAGACGAACCAGAGATCAGCGCTGACGGGAACTTCTGCTCCCTTCCCCGAACTGCGCGAGAGCCGGCTCAACTCGCTGTCGGGGTCGTAGTCGCTCATCACGTCGTTGAGTTGCCGGATGCGCTCGAAGCCGCGTGCGGCGGCGTTCGTCGCGGCCGCGCGGTCGGTCGCATAGAGTACGATGCGGAACGACATCCCCATCTCGGGGCGCTCGAACTCAAACCGCTGGGGCGCGGGCGCCGGTTTGGAGGAGGCGCAGGAGAGGGTGAGGACCAGGAGCAGAGCGCCGGCTAGAGGCCCAAGTTTTGGCCAGCCTCGGAGCCTGGCGATCGGGTCTAAACTTCCTAAGGGCATCCAGGTTTGGAGCCGAACGAGTTCAGGCTAGCCTGGGCTTGAGGGCCTGGAGGGTCCGATCGAAGATCTCCTCCGGGGTGCCTTCGGCCAGGATCGAGATCAGCAGCCCTTTCGCGCGGTAGTAATCCGCCAGCGGAGAAGTGCTTTTTTCGTAGGCCTCCATGCGGACGCGGATGGCCTCGGGCCGGTCATCCTCGCGCTGGTAGAGTTTGCCGCCGCATTGGTCGCAGATGCCTTCCACCTTGGGCGGCCGGGCAGCCACGTGGAACACGGCTTTACAGCCCGCGCAGGTGCGGCGTCCGCTGAGGCGGGCGACGACTTTATCGATGGGCAGGTCATAGCTCAAAACGGCGTCCAGTTTGACCCCGGCGCGCGCGAGCAGGGTTTCGAGTTCTTCGGCCTGGGCGGCCGTTCGCGGAAACCCGTCCAGGAGAAAGCCCTTCTCGCAGCGGATGCAGCCGATGCGCTCGGCCACCAGCGCCACGACGGTTTCGTCCGGCACGAGTTCGCCCTTGCGCATGTACTCGAGGGCCGCCGTGATGGCGGGGGTGCGTTCGCCGACCTCCAGCGTTTTCGCGGCGCGAAAGATATCGCCGGTCGAGAGTTGGCACGCGCCGAGTTTAGCGGTCAGCAATTCCGCCTGCGTCCCTTTGCCGACCCCCGGAGCGCCCAACAGCACGAAGCGGCGCGGGTTGGTTTGCGGTTGGGGTTGAGGCTCGCACACGGCGGTTCCGCCTCGAATCCAAGCCTTTCGATCACATCTGGTTTCCATGACTTAAAGCAAATATTTACGGCAGCGCCAACCGGGCACGCGCCCCTAATCTACGCGGATACCTGCAAGAGGCAAGAGCTTCCCGGAAAGTTATCCAGCCACCGTTCCCCACAGATTCAGCCCAAACTCTCGCTGGCGGCAACACGTGGATTGCCCATCTCTCAACGTTTTTTGACGGGCCGAGCGCGGTTTGACATTGCCCCGCCCCACGAAATCGCCTATCCAAAGGCCCATGAGTGTGTTGATTGTTGGCTCGACAGCATTGGATTCGATTAAAACTCCCAAAGCGGAGAACCCGCGATTGCTGGGGGGCTCCGCCAGCCACGCGGCAGTGGCGGCCAGCTTTTTCAGCCCCGTTAACCTGGTGGGGGTTGTGGGGGATGACTTTCCCAAGCGATACGTCCAGCTTTACCAGCGGCACCACATCCACCTCGAGGGCCTCCAGGTGCGCCCGGGCAAGACCTTCCATTGGTCGGGTGAATACGAAACCAACATGAACAACCGCCGGACCTTGCTGACGGAGTTGGGCGTGTTTGAGACGTTTACGCCCGAGCTGCCAGCGGCTTACCGAACTGCCCCCTTCGTCCTGCTGGCCAATATCGCGCCGGCCTTGCAGCACCATGTGCTCGACCAGATGCGGCGACCCAAGTTCGTCGTGGCCGACACCATGGATCTCTGGCTCAACATCGCTTTGGACGACCTGCTGCGGCTGCTTCGGCGGTTGGACGGCTTCGTCCTGAACGACAGCGAGGCCCGCCAATTGACCAACGATGATAACTTGCTTTCGGCCTTGAAGAAGCTCCACCAGCTTGGTCCCAAATATGTCATCATCAAGCTGGGCTCGCACGGTTCCATCCTCTCGGGGCCAAAGGGCTTCTTCCTCTGTCCGGCCTACCCGCTGCGCACCGTGGTGGATCCGACCGGCGCGGGGGATTCTTTCGTGGGCGGCATGATGGGCTTCCTGGCTGCCGCCAAGGGGGGCGTGGAAAAGAATATCCGACAGGCGATGATCCACGGCAGCGTCGTGGCCTCCTTTTGCTGCGAAGGGTTCGGGCTCCAACGCACTGCCAAACTGAACCGGGCTCAGATCGAAAAACGCGTCAGAGAACTCAAAGCCATGACCCGAGTCTGATTCCCCAGACATCGGTCAAGACGCCCTCGGCCCCACTAGGCCTGCCGGTCCTTCTTTGCCAGGACCTTCATGTTGGCGGCTTCCTGGACTACCAGGGAATGGGGCGGCACGCTCGTGGTGAGAAAAACGTTGGCCCCAATGGTGCTGCCCTCGCCTACCACTGTGTCGCCGCCCATGATCGTGGCGCCGGCATAGATGGTCACCCGGTCCTGGATTGTGGGGTGGCGTTTCTGGCCTCGGAGTTTCTGGCCGGCGGATAGAGATTTGGCCACTAGACCCACGCCCTGGTACATCTTCACATGGTTGCCCAATTCGGCGGTTTCTCCGACGACGGTGCCGGTGCAGTGATCCACGAAGAAATGGCTGCCTATCTTCGCGCCGGGGTGCAGGTCCATTCCCGACCGCGTGTGGGCCCACTCGGTCATGATGCGTGGGATGAGTGGAACCTGTTTCAGATACAACTCGTGGGCCAGCCGTTGCACCGCGATCGCTTCGATGCAGGGATAGGCCACAATGACTTCCTCCTTGCTGAGGGCCGCCGGATCCCCGTTGAACGCCGCCTCGGTGTCGGTGCGGAGGAGTTCCCGGATGCAAGGCAGGCTCCCCAGGAAATCCACCGTCAATTGGCGCGCGATCGGGCGCAGTTCCTTGGGCGGCATCCCGGCAGGCGGGTTGTATTCCAGGCTCTTGCGGATTTCCCCCTCGAGGGGGAGTAAGATCGATTCGAGCAGGGTGGCCGTTTCCTGCGCGAGCTTCGAGGAGTGGGTCAGTTTTTCGTCAAAGAAACCCGGGAACAACAGCCGCAGCAGGTCCATCGTGATCACGGCGATGGCGCGCTTGGATGGCAAGTTCTTGCCGTCCAAGTGGTTGATTCCGCCGCCCGCCTGGTAGGACGCCACCAGTCGCTCGGTTAGTTGGGTGATTGTCAACTGCACAGTGTCCAGTATCCGGCATTAGCACGAGATTGGCAAGCGGAGGGGGACGCGCTGCAGGGGGGCGCATTAAATGTGAGCCGAACATCGAAGAGCTTGGCGCGGAGCAACGGCTTGTAATGATCCCCCCCTGTGGTCTGGAATCGCCCTACCGGTTCCCGCCTATCACGTCCATGACCGCCGCCGCCATCCGCTCCGGCGTGATCCCGGTCATGCACCGGAAGTCAATGGGACACGCTCGCAGGAAGCAAGGCGCACAGGGCGTGTCAGCGGTGAGCAACCGATGGCGCGGGTCTCCGGGCGATCCCGGCCCGGTCAAGACTGGGGACGTGCTGCCGAACGGAACCACCACGGGGGTGCCCAGGGCGGCCGCCAGATGCATCGGCCCCGTGTCATTCGTGAGCAGAACTTGGCACTGTTTGAGCAGACCCATGAGGTCGCGCAACGAGGTGCGTCCGGCCAGGTTGACGGCGCTGCCTCCGATCGCGCGCGCGATCTCTTCGCACAAGGGCAAGTCGTGGGGGGCGCCGAACAAAAGCCAGCGGCACGGCCCCAGGCGGCGCGAAACCTCGCCTGCCACCGTGACGAAGTTCGCGGCCGGCCAGCGTTTGGCCGGACCGTACTCGGCCCCCGGGTTGAGGCCCAGCAGCGGCAGCCCGGCACCGGATGGCTCCGGCAGGAGGGTCAGTTGTGCGCGTTCTATCTCGGCGGGGGTGACCCGGACCAGGGGCGCGCGCGGAGCGGGGTTGGCGCCCAGGGTAGCGGTCAGACAAAGGTAATCGTGGATTTGGTGCGCCGCCGGAGGCGGCTGGGACGGGGGTAGGGGCAGGGGCGTCCGAATCAGCCGCCGGATCTCACCTGGCGACCGTTTCCGCATCCGCAGATGACCGGGGCGAGGGGGGACGGCCTCGGAGAGCAACCAGTCGCGCCAGCGACGCGAGTAACCCACCCGGCGCGGAATCCGACCCAGCCAGCATTCGAGGGCCGAGCGGGTCGAGTTGGGTAGGATCACCGCCAGTTGAAAGGCCTGGCGCGGAGGCGGCGCGCCACCGCCCAAAGGCCCTCGTCAGGGGTGACCGGGAGCAGGTCATCGATACTGGGATGGTGCAGCCAGAGCGCCGACAGTTTTGCCGGGGTCAAAAGGGTGATGTGCGCCTGGGGAAAGCGTTCCCGCAACCGTTGCAAGGCCGGAGTCGTCATCACGGCATCGCCGAGCCAGTTGACTCCGCGCACCAGGATCTGCTCCGGGGCATCAGCCGTCGCGCGTGGTTGCGAGGGGGGCATCGGTCGCTTCACCCGGGTTTGGCGTCCGCTGTGGGAGTCTGGGTCGCTCCGCCAACACCCGAGTGGCGCGCGCCGCGCCGGGGAACGCGGGGTTTCCAGCGGTCGTGGACCCAGAACCAATTCGCCGGATCACGGCGGACCGCAGCCTCGAAGGCGCGGTTCACCTCGCGCATGATGTCCTCGGGGGGGCGGGCGATGCCATTCAAGTGAGTCGGGATCTCCTCCCCGGCTTCGATGCGCCACTGGGCGAGGCCAACCCGGTAGCAAATACCCGGCAGGAGCCCGCAGCCATACCGCTGGGCAAACAGGGCGGGGGCCAGCGAGGTGGCGCAATCCACCCCCAGAAAAGGCAGGCTGGGACTCTTGTCATTGCCAGCCTGGTCGGAGAGCAAACCCAATAAGACGCCCGGCTGGTTCATGAACGCCTTGAGCGCGTCCGCATCGCCGCGCCGCTCGAAGAACTGGCAGCCGGAGCGTTCACGCAGCGATTGGAAGAGGCGGTTCAGCAACGGCTGGCGCAGACCCCGGTAAGTCGTCGCGCAGCGGTAGGCGGGTGCCAACTGGCCGAAACGGGCGTAAAGTTCGAAGTTCCCAAAATGGCCAATGGCCGCCACCATCCGTCGGGCCTGCTGGCCGGGGGGCACGTCCAGTCCGGGTGCCACAAATTGAACGTGCGGCCTCAGTTCCTCGAGGCTCATGGCCGCGGTTTTGGCGGCGCAAGCGAAGTTCTCCCCGATGCGGCGGAAGTTCTCGCGCGCCAGCGCGCGGATCTCGCAGGGGGACTTTTCGTGGCCGAAACAGCGGGTCAGGTTCCGCCGAGCGACCCGGCGGTGGCGGGCATCCAGCAAGTAAACCAAGCGGCCTAAGACCCGCCCCAAGCGGGCCACCCAGCGCAGCGGCAGGGCCTGAATCAGGGCCAGCAGGCCGCGGACGAGGTGGAAAAGCAACCAAGCCATAGCTCAGTCCAGGAAGCAGACCTTGCGGACGCAGTCCTGGAAATCCTTGGCCCCGCTGAGGATTTTGATTTCGACCCGCATGAAGTAGATCGGCAGATCCCGTCGGTCGAGTTTGGGGAACCGAACGGCGTCCTTTTGCGTGGTGATGATGACATCGGCCTGGCGCTTCTTGCTGCGATTGATGGCGTTCAGGATCTCCTGCTGCGTGAACCGGTGATGGTCGGCGAACCCTTTGGAATAGACGAGCTCGGCGCCGAGGTTGACGAGGCTCTGTTCAAAGCTCTCGGGTTGGGCGATCCCGCTCAGCGAGGCCACCTTCAGCCCGCGGATGAAACTGAGTTCCTGGCGCTGGCCGGTAAACACGTCCTCGATATACAACGGGTGGTGAATGCACTCGATGATGCCCGCCGACGGGTTCAACCGGGCGATGCGGCTGCGGAGTTCGGCGGTCTTGCCGTCGCTTTTGGTGATGAAGATGTAGCTGGCGCGCGCCAGGTGGGAGGGTGGTTCGCGCAGCGTGCCGCGCGGGAGCAACCGCTCGTTGCCAAACGGCTGTTGGCAGTCGATCAGAACGATGTCCTGACGCCGGCCCCGGAGCTTCCAGTATTGGAATCCGTCGTCCAGCAGCAGGGTATCGCAGCCGAATTTCTCGATGGCATACCGCCCGCTTTTCACCCGGTCCTTATCCACCAGCACCACCACGTCTTTGAGGTTGGACGCGAGCATGTACGGCTCATCGCCGGCCATGTCGGAGTCCAACAGCAAGGATTTGCCGTCGGAAACCACCCGGGGCGGGGTGGTGTCGTCGCGGAACAGCACCTTGTTGAGGAACCAGCGATGGACGGGGGTCGGTTTGGAGCGATACCCGCGGGAGAGGATGGCGACATTCCGGCCGTGATCCCGCAAGACGCGCGCGAACTTCTCGACCACGGGGGTTTTGCCGGTGCCGCCCACGGTCAGGTTGCCGACGGCGATGACCTGGACCCCGAGGGTTGAATCGCGCAGGATGCGCAGGTTGTAAAGGTGCCGGCGACAGAGCACCGCCACATGAACTATCTTCGAGATGCCAAAGAGAAAGCCCCGCAACAACGCCGCGCGTGATCCGCGGCGCTCCTGCAGGACGACCTCCCGAAAGAAGGTCTCGATTGTTTCGCTGTAAGCCCGAAGCCGTTCGCGCATGCCGCCTC
>TBL_comb47_HYPODRAFT_10001286_pt1 | contig 32680 bp, 25 predicted proteins | sample TroBogypolimnion_40_FD_10682 | JGI IMG/M metagenome (IMG submission 10682)
TTTCGAAAGCAGGATACGGTCGCGTTTCGGATTGCCCGGATCTTTTGGATACACGTTAACAGTGCTCTCGTATAGGACGGCAAGGATATCGGCAATGGATAATGCGCCCCCGATGTGTGAGGCATTCGCATTATGCGTCATGTGTAACGCATGCTTGCGGATGTTTGCAGCCAGGAGAATAGAATTTGTCATGGATTATGTTTAAAAAACCGGATAGTACTGATCAAACCATCTTCAATGCTGGTCTTTGGTTGCCATTGTAAATGATTTGATAATTTTGAAATGTTCGCCGACATAAACATGACCTGGTCGGGACGATAGGGAATCGCGCCATAATTAATGACAGAATCAGATTTTGTAAGGAGCCTGATCTTCTCAATCAATTGCCTGATCTCTATTGGCCGGCCCGATCCCAGGTTTACAATTCCTGTTCCGCTGGCATCAGCCATTTTCAGGAGTAATTCGGAAATATCGTCGATGAACAAATAATCCCACTTCTGCTCGCCTTTGGTGACATTGATCTCACGATCATTCAGCATCTCTTTGATAAGATACGGGATCAGCCAGTCATGTGAATCATCAGGGCCGAATACCGAAAACAACCTCAGCCAGGAATGATCCATGGTATATGCCCGGCATAATTCTTCTGAAATGGTTGAGCACATCAATTTCGATTTTCCGTACAATGTCGTCGGATGACAGGAATCTGTTTCTGAAATTTCCTTGTTCAGATCGCCATACTCCGCCTGGGAGCCGATGCCGATCCAGTGCCGGGCGCTAAGTTTTTTTGCAAGTCGAATGGAAGAAAGGATCAGTGGAATGTTTACCGTCAACTGCTCCGGGATATTCCTGTCTGCACCAAACACACCATGCCAGGAAAATTCAAAAAAGACTGGATTTTTAGCAGTGATGTTGTTGCAATTAATTTCTGCAAGACTCTTTTCATAACGGATGAGGCTGACAAATTCAGAATCCTCACAAAACGGGATATTCGATGTGGACCTTGCCAGCACTGTTATGGGGATTTTTCTTGAGATAAGAAGTTTGACGAAACTCCTTCCAAGGAAACCTGAGGCGCCGTGTATAAAAATGTCATTCATGAGTAAATTGAAATAAAATTATTTCTTTTCCTCCGTGAAGAATTCTTCGATTTGTTTCATGGAGAAGTCTCTCATATTCTCTCCATTGTTGTGTGCCTTGTTCCATTCAACAATGGATTTGAGACTTTTCTCGATGTTCCATCTCGGGAACCAGGAGAGATCATTTTTTGATTTGGAACAATCGAGTTTCAGATAGTTGGCCTCGTGAGGTTGCGGGTTTCTATCAAGATCATAGGAAACGCTGTTTCCCCAAAGGCTGCAGATCATTTTTGTGATCCATTCAACGTTTTTCATGTCACTGTCTTCCGGGCCAAAATTCCATGCTTCAGCAAATGCAGGACCTTCGGTATAAAGCTTCTTGGTTAATGTCAGGTAACCACAAAGTGATTCCAGGACATGTTGCCAGGGCCGGATTGCAAAAGGACTTCGGATTATTACTTTTTCTCCCCGGATAATGGCCCGGAAAATATCCGGAATTAAACGGTCAGCCGCCCAGTCACCGCCGCCTATAACATTGCCTGCACGCGCTGATGCCAGGGCAACTCCATGATGGTTGTAATCCTTGGGGTTATAAAAAGAGCTTCTGAATGAGGATGTCACAAGCTCTGAACATGCCTTGCTGTTTGAGTAGGGGTCATACCCGCCCATTGGTTCATTCTCCCGGTAACCCCAATGCCACTCCCTGTTCTCGTAACATTTGTCCGTGGTTACATTGAGAATTGCCTTTACCCGTTTCAATTGCCTTGCCGCATCAAGCAGGTTCACTGCCCCCATCACATTGATTTCATAGGTTTCCCGTGGGTTCAGGTACGATTCCTTCACTAGCGGCTGGGCAGCCATGTGGATGATGATCTCAGGCTGAATTTCAAGAAGGACCTTTTCCAGGAATTCCTGATCCCTGATATCGCCGATAGTTGATGAAACAAGTTCGTCAACCTTAGCCAGTTCATATAAGCTCGGCGTGGTGTTGGGTGATAAAGCATAACCATAAATCTCTGCTCCCAGGCTGCTGAGGAGCATTGACAACCAGGATCCTTTAAAGCCGGTATGTCCGGTAACAAGAATCCTCCGGCCTTTGTAAAAACCGCCGAATAAATTTTCATTTACCATTTGATCCATGGGGCTTTGTTTTTTTCAATCATCGATTCAAGCTGGTTCTTGTCATTCAGGGTGTCCATGGGTTTCCAGAAACCATGATGTTTGTATGTATAGAGCTGTCCCGCGCTGGCGAGATTTTCCAGCGGTGCACGTTCAAAAATCGTCGTATCACCCTCAATGTAATCATACACTTCCGGTTGGCAAACGAAAAACCCGCCATTGATCCATGCTCCGTCACCCCTCGGTTTTTCCTGGAAACTTTTTACCTTTTGCGATTCATCAATATCAAGCGCTCCAAACCGGCCTTCCGGCAACACAGAGGTCATGGTGATCAGTTTCCCGTGATTCTCGTGAAAAGCAACGAGCTCCGAAATGTTCACATCGCCGATGCCATCCCCATAGGTAAGCATGAAAGGTTCATTCCCGGTGTACTCCTTAACCCGCTTTATGCGGCCGCCCGTCATTGTTTCGCCGCCAGTATCGATCATGGTAATTTCCCACGGTTCCGCCTGGTTGTTATGATGCGTGATGCTGTTGGCGCCAAGATCAATGGTCATATCGGATGTGTGAAGAAAATAATGGGCAAAGTACTCTTTGATCATATAGCCCTTGTATCCGCAAAGAATGATGAATTCATTAAAGCCGTACGAGGAATAAATTTTCATGATGTGCCACAGGATGGGTTTGCCGCCGATTTCCACCATCGGTTTTGGTTTTATTGTGGTTTCTTCAGACAGCCTGGAACCACGCCCTCCCGCCAGGATAAGAACTTTCATTTGCTGATGATTAAAGGGTGAAACGTATTTCTCTAAAATGCGATAAAGTAAAACTCAATTCTCTTTACTTGTCTTCCACACCACAAATGCCTTCGGATAGGTTTTCTTGAATTCCTCAGGATCATAGTCGGTAAGAATCGTATAATGAATTTCACGCTGGATCAGCCCGGCAGTTTTCTGTGCCAGCTGGTCCAGGTATTCCAGGTCAATGTCAGTACCATACAGCAACAGGTCGATTCGCTTGGTGTCACGGCCAAGGGCGAGATCTCCGGTGATGTAAGCTTTTTCTACCGAGCCCAGCTGCTCCATCACTTTCTCGATCAGTTGGTCAAAACCGACATATTTCTTGATGATGTTGCTGATGTCGGGAAACAAGGGATGCTTGACGTTTGCGCGATATACCTTCCGGTTTCTTTCCATGCCCGAGATGAGCAGACCCGCTTTTTCAAAACGGTTCAGCTCAAGACGGATGGCATTGGTGGATTCATCAAACTCTGTTTCCAGGTTTCTCAGGTAGGAGGAGGAATTGCTGTTCAGGAAAAATCGGATAAGCAGCTTGATCCTGGTTTTACTGGTGATCAATGTGTCAAGCATAGCGGTGATGAAAAGCTGGTATGGTAAGATGGCTTCGCCCGGTCAGTCACATGTGAAACATGACCTGGCGGGATAAAAACGGTACGTATGGATGGCTGACGATTAATTGACAGCCACTGTTTCCACAGTTTCCAGGAGCTGCGGAGATATGGTTAGCATCAATACCTTGTCCAGGTGATCGATGCGAACAATCACTTTATGTTTGCCTGCATACGTAAGAAGCTCCCCGGAAAGGCCCTTTAATGGACCCGAAGCAACTTTGATGATGCTCCCTTTTGGAATAATTCCGGAAACACAGTTGACTTCGAGATCAGAATCTATGATCAGTTTCAGTGCTTCAATCTGTTTTGCAGGGATTATTGCCGGTTTACCACCGAACCAGATATATTTCACGGCTCCGGGCGTGTTCAGCACTTCGTAATATTGATCGGGAATAACATTTACAAAAACATAGGAACTCATCAATGGCATCTCCACAATCTTTTTCCGGTCCGACCACTGACGGATCGTCTTGCTCAACGGAAGATATGCCTCGATACCCTTATCAATAAGGTACTTTGTGAGCTTTTTTTCGTATCGTGGCTTAGTATAGACTGCGTACCAGTTTCGTGAGTCGTCCATTTTGATATGATATGTGCAGTGGGCATTTCAGCCTCAACGAGTAACAAATGTACTCAATATTGAAATGAAAGCAAATAATTTGCGTTTTTTTTTATGAAACAGGAAACAGACTGACGGATATTTACGTCATAATCTCCTCAATGCAACCAAGAATTTCTTCCCTTCCCATCCTGGTTTCAGATGAGCTGAGAATGATGTCAGGTCTTACCTTCAGCACATTGTTGACGATCCGTTTGTATTGCGCTGGCTTAGCCGATAATTCAAGCTTTGTAAGTTTGTCGGATTTTGTAAAAAGAAGCGCAAAGGGAAGATTGTTATGGATGAGCCATGCCATGAATTCCATGTCGATCTTCTGGGGTTCATGCCGTGAATCAACCAGAAGGAAGATCAGCTTTAAATTGTCGCGATGGAGAAGATAGCCTTCAATCATCAGTTCCAGCCGGATGCGTTCACTCTTGGGGATTTTTGCAAAACCGATCCCCGGAAGATCCACAATATAAAAGGCTTCATTTGCCAGAAAATGATTGATCAGCCTAGTTTTTCCGGGTGTCCCCGAGACTTTTGCCAGGCTTTTTCTTCCCATGATCATGTTGATCAATGAGGATTTTCCTACGTTCGAACGACCAATGAACGCGAATTCAGGCAGGTCAACGGTTGGACATTTCTTGTAATCCGGGCTGCTGGCAACAAATGTTGCTGAATTTATGTTCATGGGTTTTGTAATTAATGCTGTCTGAAAATTTGATTTCACCGCAAAGGTGCGAAGACGCAAAGGAAGAGCAACAAGTTAGTGGTAAAATAAATATTATTTCCTTCTTCTCAGCCTTAGTTTCCCGAATGCAGATAATCTCCGGATATAGGAAGTCAGGTGCCGCTCCTTTTTCTTTGGATAGATATCTTCAATGCTGATCATAATTCCGGTCTCTTCAACCTCGCCGAACTCGTGATTAAGAGAAGTCCCGAAGGTAATCATGGTCGGAGAAAGATTCATGTAGGCATTCACAAGTGGTGGTATGTTCTCACTCCGCTGTCTTACTTCATGAACAAGGATCTTGTAACTTTCTTCGTACGTCTGGTCTTTGAACAGGTTCGCAAGAAAGTTCTCATCTGTCTCGGTCTTCAGCGGAACCTTCGGAAGCATGAGGTGTTCGTTGTCCGGAAAATATTCTTTCAGGAACTGCAAAACGATGTCTCTTGCAGTTCGTTCATAGTCAGGGTACATTGTCATCTTCCCAAAAAAATACTTGACATCAGGATGCTCAATGATCATGGCCCCCAAACCATCCCATAAATTATCCAGGGAATATAAACCTTTTTTCAGGTTGATGGTCGGCTGGTATTCCGGCTGAACAAACGACCTTCCCAGTTCAATGGATTGGTAAAGATAATCGCGTAAAAATTTATCGGAGAATGTAAAAAGCTCTGCAGTCGGGCTGTTCAGGTGTCCCTTAGGATTGCAGGAGATCTGCCTGCCATGGATGAAGCGATAACCACCAACAATTTCTTTTTCGATCGGGTTCCAGACGATCAGCTGCTGGAAAGGCGGATCGGCGGTATCAAATTCATCGATGTCAACTTCTTTTCCGGTGCCGCCGCCTGCATCACGGAATGTGATCTCACGTAAGCGGCCCACTTCACGCATCAGGTTGGGCGATTCCAGTGCATTGAAGATGTAGATCTTGCTGTGGCCGTTATTGGTGTTCCGGACAAAAATGCATTCTGCAATCTCTTCTTCCACGAGGGATTTGTCAACCGGCGAAATGATAGGATCCATGGTCAGATTCTGGAATTAGATCAAGGTATAAAAGTACGATATAAAGTTTTATATGGAATATTAAATCTGTGTAAATCGTCCAATCGTAAATCCTTAGTTTACCTGGTATTTTGATCAGTTCCGAGTGCGTATGCCTTTTGCTTGATGACCTCAGCCCATTCAACGTCAGTCCGGCTTGAGTCAAGGCTTTTGTAAGGAACAGGATCGCCAAAGATAACTTTGATGCGTTTCTTTCTTGAATGCATCATCTCATCCGGTAGCAGGATCATTTCAAGGTTTGCCTTGATGCCTAGCCGTTTACGCCAGTTGGCGATGTTGTAAAAACGATTGGAATTCCGGCCGGAAATAAAAACAGGGATGATGTCACGCTGGAACTTCTTTGCCTGTGTAATAAAGGTTTTCTTCCATTCCAGGTCCCTGATCTCTCCGCCCTTATGCTTCCTGGAAACCAGTCCGGCCGGGAAATAGAGGATCGTTTTTTCAGAGGCAAAGGTGTCATGAATGATCCTGACATTCTCAGTGTTTTTTCCATGCTTGTTAATCGGGATAAACACGGGTTTCAGACCAGGAATGAGCATGAGAAGATCATTTACAGGGAAGACCACGTCTGGGCGGCTTGCACCAACAATATCCAGGAGTACCAGGCCGTCTAATCCTCCCAGCGGGTGATTTGAAGCGATGATGAACCTTCCTTTATCCGGAACGGCCCATCCTGCCGGCATGACATCAGCCGTTAGTTCGAATTCCTCCAGGATAGCCTTCACAAAAGGCAATCCCGATTTTTTACGGTGTTTGTAAATGTAACTGTTGATGATATCAATGTGGATTAGACGCTTGAGGAAGGTGTATACGAAATCCGGTATCATCCGCGCCAGACGCGGGTTCTTGACCGCAAACGGCGTCTTGAGATCGATGAAATTGGGCGTTATTTCAGGATGATCTTCCATCAGAAATGCTTAAAAAAAAAGCACCAAATGCTATGTATTGGTTAATAACCAACATCATCCCAATGGTGCGAAATGCCTTAGTTGAAGTTGCCTGGCCTGCAGTTCCCGCTATTCAGCCTTTGCTTTGGCCTTTGGTTTTGCTTTTGCTTTCGGGGCTGCTTTGGCACCGCTGGCATTGGCCTGCTTCATCAATTTTGATTTCAGGTTCGCAGCTTTGTTTTTATGGATTACACTTTTCTTGGCAAGTTTATCCAGTTTTGAAATCACAACCGGAAGGGTTTTTGTGATCTCTTCAGCTTCTGTAGCTGATCTCAGCTTCTTAACAGCGTTACGGACTGTCCTGGCCTGGTAACGGTTTGTTTCTTTTTTTACTTCGTTCGAACGGATTCGTTTTTCTGCGGATCTGTGATTAGCCATTTGTTGTTACTTAATATTTGTTTTGAAAAAAAGGTTTACTATGCCTGTTCGCTTGTTGTCTGACAATTTGCAAATTCAGTTAAAAAGCGTGCAAAGGTAGTCAATATTATTTAATTAGCAAATTCAATCGTCACCGTCCTTCTGGGTGCTGTGTATTTCTCAGAAATGATTATTTGAATTCAACGAGTACCTGTGATTTCGGCACGGAATCCCCGGCTTTACAATTAATTTTCTTTATTACACCAGTCATGGGAGCAAGAAGGATGTTGTTCATTTTCATCGCCTGGAAAACAAGCAATGGCTCGCCTTTCTTTACCTTTTGCTTTTCTTTCACATGAACTTTTATGATGGTGCCAGGAATGAAAGCATACACCTTTTTCAGATCGGTCGGGACATACGGAGTGCGATGGCTGAATTTCTTGGTGTAAGTGGTCAGGAAGTTCCCCTCTTCAAAGGTCATCCGTATATATTCAGGTTTGGGCTCTTCAATATCCATTTTTGATTTTTTTACTTCAACAGATGATCTCTTGCAGATTAAATTTCAGGACAGCTTTAGTTGAAAATCTGGTTCTCAGGTTAGCTTTGTACTTAATCAGTATTCAGAAACTAATTAGAACGGAGGAATTCCATGCTTCTTCTTGGGCGTGGTTTCCCTTTTGTTTGCGGCGATCGTTAATGAATGGATCAGAAACTCACGGGTTTCGGCAGGCTCAACTACCGCGTCAACATAGCCGTAAGCAGCAGCAACATAGGGGTTGGCAAATTTCTGACGGTACTCCTCAATGAGTTTTTTCCTCATCTCATCCGGGTTTTCGGCAGCCTTGATTTCACTGCGGAAGATAATGTTTGCAGCACCTTCAGGACCCATTACCGCAATTTCTGCAGTGGGCCATGCAAAGACGAAATCGGCACGCAGGTGATGCGAGCACATGGCAATATACCCTCCGCCATACGCCTTTCTCAGGATCACCGTGAGTTTCGGAACAGTAGCTTCAGAATATGCGTAAAGAACTTTGGCACCATGCCTGATGACACCTGCATGTTCCTGGTCAACTCCCGGTAAATAACCCGGAAGGTCAACCAATGTAACCAGCGGAATGTTAAAGGCATCGCAGAACCTTATGAATCGTGCAGCTTTATCGGAAGAATCAACATCCAGAACACCGGCCAGCACCATCGGCTGGTTGGCGACAAAACCTACAGTCTGCCCGTCAAGCCGAGCAAAACCGACTACAATGTTGGCTGCCCAGTGCTCATGAACTTCAAAGAAATCTGAATCATCACACAACGCTTTGATGATTTCCCTCACATCATAGGGCTGCATCGGGTTCGTAGGAAAGATCTGGTCGATCTTGTATTGCCTTGATTTCGGTCCTTTTTTCGGGAAAGTCTCAGCCGTCTTTTCATTATTCCATGGAATAAAACTTACCAGCCGTTTGATCTGTTCAAAACATTCCTGCTCGCTCTCGGCATAAAAATGGGCGTTGCCGGTAATTTCAGCATGAACCCGTGCACCTCCAAGGTCTTCCATCGAAATTTCTTCACCAAGTACCGTCTTGATTACTTCCGGGCCGGTGATGAACATCTTGGATATCTTGTCAACAACAAATACAAAGTCAGTCAGGGCAGGAGAATAAACAGCGCCACCTGCACAAGGTCCCAGGATCACGGAGATCTGCGGAATGACTCCTGAAGCTTGGGTGTTGCGGTAAAAAATCTCACCATAACCGGCCAACGAGTTAACACCTTCCTGGATACGTGCACCACCCGAATCATTAACCCCGATAAGAGGTACTTTCATCTTCATCGCGTGATCCATGATCTTGGTGATCTTTTTGGCATGCATGTAGCCAAGAGACCCGCCGGCGACGGTAAAATCCTGTGCAAAGATGCAGATAGGCCAACTATTGATAGAGCCGGTTCCCGTGATTACCCCGTCACCCGGGAGGAACTTCTTGTCCATGTCAAAATCAACACCTGCATGCTTGACAAACAGGTCATATTCATGAAAGGATTCGGGATCAAGTAAGGCAAGAATTCTTTCGCGCGCTGTCATTTTGCCTGAAGCTTTTTGCTTTTCAGTGGCCTGTTCACCGCCACCTTTGAACGCTTCATGCATCCTCTTTTTTAATTCACTGGTTTTTTGTCTTAAACTCATCTCATGCTTTTTTCAAACGGTGCAAAGGTACTATCTAATTGTTGATTTACCAAGCTGATTTGTTTCCCGAGTTTAAAGGGATTTCAGAAAAGTTGCACTTGAAACCTTTGTCATTCGTGTGTTTAGTGTTTTTATCATCTGTATTTCATTATGCATCAGTGTTTACCGGAACGAAACAACCGTAATCCCTGATCCGCCGCGCTCCAGGGCCTCATCAACATATCGTTTTACCTCTTTTTGCCTTGCAAGATACTCCCTTGTTATCTGTCGCAGTACTCCGTTGCCTTTTCCATGAAGGATCCTGATTTCATTCATCCCGATCAGGATTGCATCGTCGATGTAATGCTGCAGGAGTGCATGTGCTTCATCCACACGCTTTCCGCGTATATCCAGCGTAAGCTGGAACTGGGTCACCTTTTCCTGCAGATCACCGTAAATCGACTGTTTCTTCCTGGGAGGCGGAGAGTCTGGGAGAGGCTGAATGATCGTCTTTTTTAAAGATTTGGATGAAGGAAGCCCTGGTAATTCCGAGGCAATTTTCTCTTTTAAATTCACAAGAGCTTTCCTGGCTTCTGTTGTCTTTGCCTTTTCAGCCTGGCTTTCACGAATCTCCCGGATCGTCTTCTCAACCATCTTGTTCGATTCGTTCAACACCTGGAAAGCCTCCTGTTTTGCTTTTTGAAGGATCTCGGTCCTCGATTTCTCAAGATCATCCTTCAGTTTCTGGTATTTCTGAACCAACTCAGCTCCGAAAGAAAAGTATCAGCAACTTCCAGTTCGGTGCTTTTTTTCTGGACTTCAGATTTCTCCACCTCCAGGTTTTGCAGCTCTTTGTCGAAATCCAGCTGGCTCTTCCCGATTTTTTTTGAGGCGTATTTCAGGACATCTTCCGGAAAGCCAATCTGGCGTGCTATTTCAAATGAAAACGAACTTCCGGGCTTACCGGTCTTTAATTCAAAAAGGGGCTTCATCCGTGATGAATCGTACAGCATGGCTCCGTTAATGATTCCCGGAAGCCTGGCTGCCAGGAGCTTGAGATTCGAATAGTGCGTGGTTACAACACCAAATGCATCTATTCCATGGATCTTTTCGAGACTTGCCTCTGCAATTGAACCTCCCAGTGTCGGATCCGTTCCGGTACCGAATTCATCAATCAGAAAAAGCGAACAGGAGTCAAGGTTCTCAATGAAATATTTGATGTTGTACAACTTGGAAGTATAGGTGCTCAGGTCGTTCTCGAGCGATTGCTCATCTCCTATATCCAGGAATAATTTGTTGAAGATACCGAAATGGGAATTTTCCTTCACGGGTGGCAGGAGGCCGCATTGGAACATGTATTGTACCAGCCCGACGGTTTTCAGGCACACTGATTTCCCCCCTGCATTGGGTCCCGTTATGATCAATATCCTGTTTTCAGGACCCAGTTCGATTGTCAATGGAACCACGGGCTTGTTCTGCCTCGAATGTGAAAGGTAGAGAAGCGGGTGCATGGCCTCAGTCCATGAGATCAAGGGTTCATCGGATATCTGTGAGGGGAGACAGGCGTGGATCTGTATTGCAAACATGGACCTGGCACGAAGAAAATCAACCTTCCCGAGGAAAATGTATGCAGCCACCAGGTCGTCAATTGATGGGCGAAGTTTGTCGGCGCAATCCATAAGGATTTTGATGATCTCCCGTCGCTCGGCATAATCAATCTCACGGATCTCATTATTTGTCTCAAGAACATCTGCCGGTTCAATAAAGACAGTCTGCCCTGTTGAGGATTCGTCCATTACAAAACCGGCGATCTTCCGCTTATAGGTGTTGATCATCGGGATGACAAGCCTGCCGTCGCGGATCGTGACATCAGCGTCATCCGGGGTCCAGCCCGATTTTTTTGCCACCTTCAGCTCCAGCATGATCTTCTTTTCAACAATGGCCTGCTTGGATTTTCTGTCCTTACGAAGCTTTTTTAATGTGGGAGATGCATCGTCCCTGACCTGGGATTTTTCATCCACGATGTGTTCAATATCCTTGATAAGGCTTTTGTCAATGCTGATGTCTTTGCCTAATACCGACAGGTAAGGAAACTGATCTTTATCGTGTGATTGAAGGAAATCAAGAACCTGCTTAATAGTGGTCAGGGAAAGCTTCAGTTCGGTAAGTTGCTCCGGATCCAGGTAAGTCCCCGAAATCCTGATACCCAGGAGGTATTCAGTTGCATCATAATAATCCTGTGAAGGAAAATTTTCAGAAGACAACAGAATTTGCCGCATCTCTTCCGTCAGGAATAACTGCTCACGGATGAATCTCCCGTCGACAGAAAATTCCATCTTGTCAGCATATTGCCGTCCAATCGGCCCCAGACAGGCATCCGCCAACATCTGCCGGATCGTATCAAAGCCGATCTTCTGCTCAAAATTTGAAGGAAATACCAAGGNTCTGTTTTTTGCAAAAATACGGAATCTGTTGGTTCATTCTTCCTTTATAGAAAGTCTCCTGTCAAGTAAAAATAAATTACCGGTTTTTAGTGTAACAGAAAAGAAAAATGTACCTTTGCACCTTGTTAAGAGGTTCACAAATAACTAGTTAAAAAATTGATAATCAATATATTGTAAAATATAACCGCAATCAGCCTGAACTGACAAAAGTTACTATTTTACAATTCCGATCCGTTTTTCGCGGATATCAGACTTAAACAAACTATACAGATGAAAACAAAAAAGAATTTTATTACATGTGATGGCAACCAGGCGGCATCTCACATGGCTTACATGTTCAGTGAAGTTGCTGCCATTTATCCGATCACTCCCTCCTCAAACATGGCTGAAAATGTCGATGAATGGGCTGCGCATGGACGGAAGAACATTTTTGGTGATGAAGTGAAAGTTGCCGAGATGCAATCTGAAGCAGGTGCTGCCGGAGCCGTGCATGGCTCATTGCAGGCCGGGTCCCTGACATCAACCTTCACGGCTTCACAGGGTCTGCTGCTGATGATCCCGAACATGTATAAAATCGCGGGAGAACTTTTACCGGGTGTATTTCATGTAAGTGCGCGTACTGTTGCGGCACATGCTTTATCAATATTTGGTGACCATTCCGATGTTTACGCCACGCGCCAGACGGGTTTTGCAATGCTGGCCAGCGGCAGCATCCAGGAAATAATGGATCTTGCAGGCATCGCGCATCTTGCTGCAATCAAATCAAGAATTCCGTTCCTTCATTTCTTTGATGGTTTCCGTTCTTCCCATGAAATCCAGAAGATCGAAGCTTTTGAAAATGAGGATATGGCCAAACTCATCGATTATAAAGCATTGCAAGAATTCCGTGATCGCGGACTCAATCCCGAGCATCCTGTAACCCGCGGCACTGCTCAGAATCCTGATATATTCTTCCAGGCGAAAGAGGCTGTGAATCCTTTCTATGAGCCGGTTGCCGATATTGTAGAGAATTACATGCAGGAGATCACAAAGCTTACCGGTCGTGTTTACCATCCGTTTACCTATTACGGAGATCCGCAAGCCGAGAACATCATCATTGCAATGGGCTCCATCACGGATACCATTAAGGAAGTCATCGATCACCTGACCGAAAAAGGAGAAAAAATCGGGTTGCTCTGCGTTCACCTGTACCGCCCGTTCTCCGCCAAATATTTCTTCAATGTTCTGCCAAAGAGTGTGAAACGCATTACAGTCCTTGACCGTACGAAAGAACCTGGTGCCAATGGTGACCCACTTTATCTGGATATCCGCGATCTTCTGTATGATCAGGAAAATCGACCGATGATCCTGGCTGGAAGGTATGGGCTGAGTTCCAAAGATACAACTCCCGTCCAGATGATCTCGGTTTATGATAACATGAAAGCCAAAGAGCCGAAAAACCATTTTACGGTTGGTATCCTTGATGATGTGACATTCCATTCGCTGCCGTTATTCCCGGAAGTGAGTATTGAACCCAAGGGAACCTATTCAGCCAAGTTCTTCGGGATCGGATCTGACGGAACCGTGGGTGCGAATAAAAATTCCATCAAGATTATCGGTGAAAATACCGAGAAATATGCCCAGGCCTATTTCGCCTACGATTCAAAAAAATCAGGGGGCATCACAGTATCTCATCTCCGGTTTGGTGACAAAATTATCCGTTCACCATACCTTGTCATAACCCCGGATTTTGTGGCCTGCCATGTTCCTGCTTACCTTGAAAAATATGATATGCTCAAGGGCCTGAAGGATGGGGGTACATTCCTTCTGAACAGCATCTGGAGTGCTGAAGAAACAAAGAACAGGCTTCCGGATCATATGAAAAAATACCTGGCTGACCACAAGATCAATTTTTACATCATTGATGCAACCAAGATCGCTGATGGAATCGGCCTGGGAAACCGCACTAACAGTATCATGCAGTCTGCATTCTTCAAGGTTTCCAACGTAATGCCATATGAAGCAGTCGTTGAGCTGATGAAGAAAGCCGTTTATAAAACCTATGGTCGTAAAGGCGATGACATCGTTCGCATGAACAATGAAGCCATCGACAAAGGGGGTGAAGTTGAAAAGGTTGAAATCCCTAAAGAATGGGCCAAAATCATTGTTAAACCAACAGAAGACGATCCAAACAAATCTGACTTCATCAAGCAGATTTTTGATAAAGTAAACCGCTTTGAAGGAGATGATATTCCTGTCAGTGCTTTTATCGGCCGTGAAGATGGTACATTCCCCTGTGGAACAACGCAACTTGAAAAACGAGGAATTGCCGTTCATGTTCCGGAATGGATTCCTGAAAATTGTATCCAGTGTAATCAGTGCGCGTATGTTTGCCCTCACGCTGCAATCCGTCCTTTCCTTTTAAATGATACGGAAAAGAAAAATGCACCTGCTGGTATGACAACCCTGAAAGCTATTGGGAAAGAACTTGTCGGTCTGGAATTCAGACTTCAGGTTACAGTTCTTGATTGTACAGGTTGCGGGAATTGTGTGGATGTTTGTCCTGCCAAAACCAAAGCCCTTGATCTGAAGCTTCTCGGAACCCAAATGAAGGAAACTGAAAATTGGGATTATCTCATCAAAAATGTCACCTATAAAAATGATGTTGCCCCGAAACTGAAGACATTTAAAAACAGCCAGTTCGCACAACCTCTGTTTGAATTCTCAGGCGCCTGCGCGGGTTGCGGAGAAACGGCATACGTTAAACTCACCACCCAACTTTTCGGAGAACGAATGATGATTGCAAATGCGACTGGTTGCTCTTCAATCTATGGCGGTACTGCACCGTTTACACCCTATACATTCAACAGTGAAGGACGTGGCCCGGCATGGGCAAATTCATTGTTCGAGGACAATGCAGAATATGGGTTCGGTATGGCAATTGCGGTTAGCAACCTCCGGAAGAGGATCGCAGCAAAGATGCGCCAGGCCATCAAGGAAAACCTGATGGGAACCGAGACGCTCGAAGGTTTCAGAGAATGGATTGAAGGCATGGGCGATGCCGAAAAGTCAGGTATTGCCAGAAATAAACTCCTTCCATTATTGGCCAAAGAGAACCACGAACTTGCCAAGGATATTATTGACCTCAGGCAATACCTGATCAAGAAATCGATCTGGGTATTTGGAGGTGACGGCTGGGCTTATGATATCGGATACGGCGGATTGGATCATGTGCTGGCTTCAGGCGAGGATATTAACATCCTTGTGCTTGATACCGAGGTTTACTCAAATACTGGTGGGCAGTCTTCAAAATCCACTCCTGTTGGAGCCGTTGCTAAATTTGCTGCATCCGGTAAGAAAGTCAGGAAAAAGGATCTTGGAGCCATGGCCATGACTTATGGGTATGCATACGTTGCGCAGGTTGCAATGGGCGCCAATAACGGCCAGTTGTTCCGGGCTATGAAGGAAGCCGAAGCATATCCCGGTCCTTCAATGATCATTGCCTATTCACCATGTATCAATCATGGGATGAAGGGCGGAATGGGGAAAACACAGGATGAACAGGATCGTGCTGTTCAGGCGGGTTACTGGCAATTGTATCGCTACAATCCGCAGAATGAGAAAGAAGGAAAGAACCCGTTCACTCTCGATTCCAAGGATCCGGACTGGACAAAATTCCAGGAATTCCTTCGCAGTGAAGTTCGTTACAGCTCTTTACAATCCATGTTCCCGCTTGAAGCCCAGGAGTTATTCAAGGCTGCCGAAGAGAATGCAAAATGGCGCTGGAAGAATTATAAAAGGTTATCAGAAATGGATTTTTCAAAATAGTCCTGTATTTCCCGGTGCAAGCTTGCAATAGTTTTGCACCGGGAATTTCAAAACTCAACATACTGAATTAAACAATTTTTGTCGTACAATTTAAACAGCCTCCACCATGTCTGATTTATCAACAAAATACATTGGATTAAACCTGAAGAATCCCATCATTGTTGGCGCAAGTAATCTCGTCGTTGACATCGATAACATACGCAAGATTGAGGATGCAGGAGCAGCCGCCATTGTTTATAAAACGTTGTTCGAAGAGCAGATTGAACTGGAAAGACTTCAGCTTTCTGAAGAACTGAACCAGTATAATGAACGTCATGCCGAAATGATCAGCCTTTTTCCGAACATTGAGCATGCCGGACCGACTGCGCATCTCGAGAATCTTAGGAAAACCGTGCAGGCCGTGAACATTCCGATCATTGCCAGCCTCAATTGCACGTTTGAGGACACCTGGATCGATTATGCAAAAATGATTGAACAAACCGGTGTCAATGCGATCGAACTGAATTTCTATTCAACGCCTGGTGATTTCAAGAAAGAAGAAAAAGCCATTGTTACCGAGCAACTCGATACACTGAAACATGTCAGGAAAAATCTGAAGATCCCGGTCAGTGTCAAACTGAGCCCATTCTATACCAACGTTCTTAACCTTGTCCAGATGATGTATTATGAAGGAGTCGACGGTTTTGTACTCTTCAATCGGTTATTCCAGCCCGATATTGACATCGACAAAGAAGTTCATTATTTTCCATATCATCTGAGNCATGAAGAAGATTCCCTNTTACCTCTTAGATATATCGGGCTGCTGAGTGGGGAAATCCGCGGCTCACTNTGCGCCAATACCGGAATCTACAATGGTAAGGATGTCATTAAGATGCTGCTTGCAGGTGCTGACGCTGTCCAGGTTGTAAGCACAATCTATCAGCATGGAATAGGGCAGATCAAAGTCATGCTAAAAGAGATCGATGATTGGATGGAAAAAAAGAAATACGATAGCATCGATCAGTTCAGGGGCAAACTTTCGAAAAAGAATATGAAGGATCCTTTCGTTTACAAAAGAGCGCAGTATGTTGATATCCTGATGAAGTCAGAAGAAATCTTTAAGCGTTACCCCATGAGATAGCCAACTGGCATTACATAAAAAAAGATGGTCAGCGAAAATTCATATCGCTGACCATCTTTTTTTAACTTTTGACTTTTCGACTTTCAATATTAGTTGATCTGCAGGTTAAATTCCATCCTGGCCTGGATGCCTTTCATTTCCTGGATTTCCTTCAGGTACTTGTAATACTGGTAGTTTTCTCCCAGTTCTTTTTCAATTACAGAGGTGGAATTTCTGTCCATAATTGCATCCATTATTGCCTGGAAAGGATCTTTCTGTTCCGGAAGCAATTGTAAACGGTAGTTGGTTAAATGTGCAAGATCAGACGCCAGTTTAATCGCCTGGTCAAGTCCTCCGAAATCATCGATTAACCCGATCTTTTTTGCATCGGTCCCGCTCCAGACACGGCCCTGGCCGATACTGTCAATGGCTGCTTTTGTCATATGCCTTCCGGCTGCAACCTTGGAAACAAAACCTGAATAAATATGCTCAATCTCCTGCTGCAGGATTTCGGTCTGATAGGAAGACATTGGATGAGTAACCGGGATATAATCTGAATTTGCATTGGTCCTGGCACCGTCAAATGTGATCCCCAGTTTGTTGTTAAAAAGTCCTTTCATGTTAGGAATGACGCCGAAGACCCCAATAGAACCTGTGATCGTCGTCGGATCTGCAAGAATTTTGGTGGCAGGACAAGCGATGTAATACCCGCCTGATGCAGCAACATCACCGAATGATGCAACTACAGGTTTTACCTTTGTTGCCAGGTCTACCTCCCTCCAGATTACATCTGAAGCCAGCGCACTTCCTCCCGGAGAATTAACCCGCAATACGATGGCCTTGATATGCTCATTCTCCCTGGCTTTCCTGATTGCTTTACTGATCCTTTCAGAACCGATGGACTGGTCATCACCTTCCCCACCGCCAATGTTACCGATGCAAAAAATAACAGCAATCTTCCCGTCCTGCCCGCTCATCTTCTTTCTCAGATCTGCCGCTTTGGAATAGTTTTCCAGTGAAATATAGGTCAGGGATTTTTTTAAATCAAGGTTCAACCGGTTCTTTAATTCCTTTTCCAGTTCATCCTTGTATTTCAGCTGATCTACCAGCTTGTATTTTAATGCAGACTCAGGGCTTTGTGCCTTCAGACTGTCGGCTAAACGTGTGAGCTGCGGGAGATCAATTTTTCGGCTTTCCGAAATTCCCTGCAGAATCGTCTTCCAGCTGTTATCAATCAGGGCTTGTATCTGTATGTGATTTTCGGGGCTCATGTTTTCCCTGAACAATGGTTCGGTAGCAGATTTGTATTTTCCATGCCGTATCACCTGCATCTTTATGTCAAGCTTGTCCAGGGTTCCCTTGAGAAAAGTAAGCTCTGCATTCAAACCTTTAAAGACAATCATTCCTGATGGTTCAAGGTAGATCTGATCGGCGATTGAAGCCAGGTAATAGGCCCCCTGCGTGTAAACTTCGCTGTATGCAATGATGAACTTTCCTGATTTTTTGAAATCTATCAACTCGGTTCGGATTTCCTGAATGGTAGCCATTCCTGCAGGAATGACACTGACATCAAGAAGTATTCCCTTGATGTTTGGATCCTCTTTTGCCCGCTGAATGTCATTCAGGATGTCATTCATACCAATCGTTTTATTCATGGGACCCAGATCAATAAAAAATGGATTTTTCGGGCTCCGGTCCAGGATTGGTTTGTCAAGCGTGATCCGCAATATACTGTTGGGCTCAACGGTGACTTCATCCTTGGTATTTCCTGCAATGATCGCAGCGAGGATGAGGAACATGATCAGCGTAACAACGATAATGGTCAGGATAAATCCGACCATTGAAGCAAACATCATTTTAAAAAACTCTTTCATAAGGCTTTGGACTTAAGTTATCAAACAAACCTACAAGAATTTTATCAATTTCACAATGACAAAATGATAAATCATCCGGATTTTAGTCCACTTGATTATGAATAATTTTAAAAGATTATTGCCACATACGGGGAGACATTGATAAATGGACATTATTCGCACGAAATCTCCATTATTTACAAATGAAATTTTACCTTTACTGCCAGAAAAATCTGAACCAATGATTACCTATTTTTCTCTCGGCAGCAACCTGGGGAACAGGGCTGACTACCTGGATCAGGCGATCCGTTTGATCCCCGAAAGGATAGGTCAGGTCGTGAAGAAATCATCAGTTTACGAAACAGATCCCTGGGGATTTACTGCCGATGTTCCTTTTCTTAATAGGGTCATTGAAGCAGAGACAGCACTCACGCCTGAAGAATTGATCAGGGAAATCCTTGGAATTGAAAATGCATTGGGAAGGATCAGGGGTGAAGGATATACTTCACGGACGATTGATATTGATATTTTGTTTTATGGGGACCAGATTGTTTCAACTGCTGATCTGAAGATTCCTCATCCTTTTATCCAGGACAGGCGGTTTGTGCTTGTCCCATTGTGTGAAATTGCCGGAAGATTTATCCATCCTGTTCTGAATACTTCAATCTGTGATCTCCTTGAGTCTTGTAAGGACTTAGGAAGAGTCACAAAGCTGGGGCAAAATCCTAATTTCTACTATAACTTCATTGCCATTGAAGGAAATATTGGCGCCGGTAAAACGTCCCTTGCAACCAGGATTTCACAACAATTCAATGCTAAATTGATTCTTGAGCAATTCGAAGACAATGCATTTCTCCCGAAGTTTTATGAGAATCCTTCCAAGTATGCCTTCCCGTTGGAACTTTCTTTTCTTGCTTCGAGATACCAGCAACTGAAAGATCAGCTACCCGCCCAGGATCTATTCAAATCATTTACTGTTGCTGATTATTTCATTCATAAATCCTTCATCTTCGCAGGAAAAAATCTCGACACCGACGAGTTTTCACTTTATACACGACTTTTTAAAATCATTGAAGCATCACTGCCTAAACCAGATCTCCTGGTGTACCTTTTCCTTTCTGTTGATAATCTGAAAGGAAATATCCAGAAAAGGGGAAGGCCTTACGAGCAGAATATTGATTTTGATTACCTCGAGAAAATTCAGTCAGGTTATATGGAGTTCCTGAAACAGCAACAAACAATGCGGACGTTGATCATTGATACAAACAGCCTCGATTTTGTTAACCACGATGTCGATTATCAGAAGCTCCTTGCCCTGATCGGTAAGCAATATGAACCGGGGATTACCCGCGTGGAGGCCTGAGTCAGCGTCTTCAATATTCCCTTTAAATAGTTCCCGTATAAAAGAAATGGACAAAAAAAAACCCGGTCTTTCGATCCGGGTCTTTTCTGAAGTATTGAAAACCTATTTTACAATGTTTTTGAAGTCCTGCTGATCAGCATATTTGTAGAATTCGCGATCAGTCTTTGCTTTTGCCTTTAATTTAGGATCAGCAACAGCCTTCATCAGGTTATCATAAAGCATTTTGGTGTTGCTAGTGCGGGCACCAAGAATAGCCTGCAGATAAGCTGCATCTGTATTCTGAGGGGCACATTGCAGTGTAGTTGCTGCTGCTGTATTATTTCCTCCCAGCATTTGTGCAAGACCCAGGTTATAGGTGCATTTTGCGTTAGCTAACATCGTGTTAGCCTGTGAATAGTTGCCTTTTGGTATCATTAGAACACCGAGGTTGTAATTTTCGTTCTCACCCAACTGCTGAGCTTTCTTGAATTGTGCTTCTGCTTTCTTGAAATCTTTCTGCCTTGCAGCAACAACGCCGATATTGTTTTCAATGATCCCGGTATTCGGTGCAATGGTAGCAGCTTTCGACAGATACGTGGCGGCTTTGTCAAGATTACCTTTTGTCACATTGGAACATGCGGCATTATTTAAAGCTTTCCAGTTATTCGGGAACAATCTTGCAGCGTTCTCATAAATGGTCAGTTTGGTATCTTCATTGGCAGTGAGAGTTCCTGCATAAAGGATCTCTTCAACTTTCAGCTGATCAGGATTTGAAACAGCAAGCTGACCGAGGTCTGCATCGGTCTTTCTGGGCTCATAAAGAGTAGCAGTAATTTCAGCCCTTCTCAAAGGAGGGAGCAGCTTTGTAGCAAGTTCCGGATAAATCAGGATCATATTGTGGATTTCCTGTTCCTTCTTTTTACTGTCACCAGCAGAGTTGATTACATTCAGGATCTTGTCTTTGTCCTTAATATCGCTGCTCTTTACATTTGCCAGGAACCCGTTCCAATCCGGTCCATGGCTCTGTACTGCAAAATTGACATCTTTGCCTGCAGCTTCTACCAATGCCTTAACAGCTTTTTTATCTTTGTTCTCTTTCTGTGCATCTTTCACCCAGCCCTGGAACTGATCAATCATATAAGTGTTGGATGTTTTTGCACGATTCTGTGACAGTCCTGCATTGAATATTTCTTCGCCATCAGGAGATGCCCAGCCATTGAGAGAAATGTCTTTGATCTTCCAGCCTTGTTTTACGAAAGCAACTACATCAGCAAGGTTCTCCTGTGCTGATTTGGCCTTGTTGAGGTCAAGCTTAAGATCCAGGTTGAATACGTTAATCTTGAAATATATCACACCTGTTTTTGAAACCAGGACTTCTTTCTGGTAACCGTGATCAGCAATGGTTGGAATCATATCCAAAGAAACAAGCAAATCCGTATTGATGATGCCGGGCGCAAGATCTCTTGATGGCATTTCTGCAAATTTTGCGTTTATCTTGATCTCATCTTTCTTCGCTATCACTTTGTCCTTTGCTTCATAAACGATAGGCGCAACAACGAGTTCGGAAACAGCCATTTCAGGTTTGTATGGGAACATCGTAGTATAAGTAAAAGATCCGCCTTCTTTGTATTTGATCATTGTACCATCACCGGTAATTTTCTCGCCCATGAAATGCATTGGTTTCAGAGCATATGAACCACCTTCATATTTCACAACCGGTTCAAAATACATTGCAGCTTTCGGGCAGAAATATTTTTCGGGGAATGTTCCTTTAATCGTAACAAGGACGGAGTCACCTTTTTTGGTCAGAACAGCTGGTGTGGTTTCATACTTCACCAGTCCGTAGTTCTTCTCCATCGATTTCACGTTGCAACCGCCATAGGCAAACTTGTATGTTAAACCAAGAGAAGCAGAACTGTACATGTCATTGATGATCTGTTTGGCACCGCCGGGCTGCATGTCGAGGCAATCACCGTCTCTCCATCTCCAGGTAACTTCAGGGTTGATCGACCAATGCTTGTTGATGTTAAAGTCAAAGCCAATACCGGCAATCAATTTCATTTCAAGGTTATAACTGCCAATACCACTGGTATTGCCAACGTCTCCGGTGCCTTTCCTGTCTTTATAGCCCAACCAGGCAATGGTTTTACCACCCTGGAGGATATCCTGTTTGGTACCAATCGAATGGTCAGCACCAATACCAGCAATCAGGTAAGAAGAGAAAAATCTTTCCGGTTTGTATCCCATGATCCAGTTCACCCAGTTGATCGTAACGTGAAGGTCGGCTTCCGTCACTTTTGCATCAAATGACTGACTGATGAAATAACCGTAGGAGTATTTGTTTGTAACTTCACTTTTCAAAGGAGTAAAAGCGATTTTTGCGCGAACACCAATTACACGGCTGAACTGTTTGGTCAGCATTAATCCTCCGCCAAAAGTAACCTTATCGTTGATCCATAAGTTCTTCGAAAGGTCACCATTGAATTGGTTTAGTTCCCCGAAGAGAGTTACTCCCCAATACTGGTATGAAGGTGCAGTGTTTCTTGACTTTTTGGGTTCCTCCTTTTTGACAGGTTGAGCCTCTTTCTTGACGGGCTGAGCTTCCTTCTTAACAGGCTGAGCTTCCTTCTTAACAGGTTGAGCCGCTTTCTTTTCTGTCTGTGTAAAGGAAACCATCGGAATAATTGTCACAAGAAAGACAATTAACACCTTGGATAAGATTCGATAGAGGTTTTTCATACTTCAGAATTTTGATTAGAATTTAAGTTATTATTTCTATATTAGTCTTGAGTTGGTTCCTAATTTTACAAATATATTTATTAATATAGTAAAAACAACATGCTTGTTGAGGAATTTTTCACCAAAACCTTCTTATAAAGCTGGTTTGTGAGTGTAAATCTCTTATTAATAATTATATACCAATAATTTGATCTGTTTACTAATCTGCAAAAATAAAAAATTATTTCAATTCAAAGATATTTTCATTTGCCCTATAACACATATTTTTACGCCGGTTTTTAGGAATAGTTACGTTTTTCTCGTAAAAATATTAAGTTTTGTAAAAATATCCCATAAAACTATTCCAACAGATACGGAAATATTCAGCGAATGCTTGGTTCCGGATTGAGGGATTTCAATGCAGCCTGATGCCTGATTTATAACTTCCTGTTCAATTCCATTCACTTCATTGCCAAACACAAAGGCAATTTTTTCATTCAATACCGGAATGAAATTTGTTAGCAGGGTTGCTTCCTTGGCCTGCTCAATAGCCAGAATTCTGTAACCCTGGGCTTGTAAAGCGGAAACAGCCCCGATGGTTGATGGATAGTAGTTCCAAGCGACTGATTCTGTCGCCCCCAGGGCGGTTTTGTGAATTTCCCGGTGGGGTGGAGTTGCAGTAATTCCGCATAAACAGATAGATTCAATCCGGAAGGCATCAGCCGTTCTGAATACAGAGCCGATATTATGCTGGCTGCGAATATTATCCAGGACAATTACGACGGGATTTTTGGGTGCTGTTTTGAATTCATCTACTGTGAGGCGGTTCAACTCGTTCATCGTCAGTTTTCTCATTGGCAGAAAAAATTTACATTTGCAATACGAAATCAAAAGTAGAATTTCCTTTTTGTTTTCGGAAAAGAATAATGAAATTTAGCCCGTCGGTGGCTGAAATATTTAGCAATTAAAGTGAAAGACAAGCCGCGCGAAATAGCCGAGACTCCGTTAATGCGGCAATACAATGCCATCAAGACCAAGTATCCTGATGCATTGCTGCTTTTCAGGGTGGGCGATTTTTATGAAACATTTGGGGATGATGCAATCCGGACTGCCAATATTCTGGGCATTGTCCTGACACGCCGTGCCAACGGATCCGCCTCTTACATTGAACTTGCAGGATTCCCGCATCATGCATTGGATACATACCTGCCGAAACTTGTAAAATCCGGATTGAGAGTAGCCATTTGTGATCAGCTGGAGGACCCCAGGCTTACGAAAACCATCGTAAAAAGAGGCGTAACAGAACTGATAACCCCTGGCGTTTCATACAATGATAAAATCCTTAACCAGAATGAGAACAACTTCCTGGCAGGCCTTCACCTGGATGCGAAAGTTACCGGCATCTCGTTCCTGGATGTTTCAACTGGCGAATTCTATCTTGCCCAGGGTAATTCCGAATACATTGACAAACTTCTGCAGACCTTCCAACCCAACGAAATCATTGTCCAGAAGTCAAAGCGCCAAAAATTCTGTGAGCTATACGGAAGCAAGTTTTACATAAACACGTTCGATGACTGGGTTTTTACTCATGATTTTTCGCAGGAGATCCTGCTCAAACATTTTCAGACGACTTCGTTGAAAGGATTTGGTGTTGATAACATGGATCCGGCAGTGATTGCAGCCGGTGCAGCCATGCACTACCTTGCAGAGACCCAGCATGATAAAGTTGGTCATATTCTCAGGTTATCACGGATCGAGGAAGATCACTATGTGTGGCTCGACCGCTTTACGATCAGGAATCTCGAACTGCTTCACTCCAACAATGAGAACGCTTCAACGCTCCTGAGTATTCTCGACCAGACTGTTTCACCGATGGGTGCACGGTTGATGAAAAGATGGCTGATCCTGCCATTGAAAAACCGTGCCCCGATTGAAGAGAGACTTGAAATTGTTGACCATTTCTGCAGGCACACAGACCAGCGCGACCTGGTGCGTGCTTCCATACAAAAGATGGGAGACCTGGAACGGCTGGTTTCTAAGATCAGTGTTGGGAAGATCAGCCCCAGGGAAACATTTCACCTGTCCGGTGTTTTGGATCAAATTGAAATTGTTAAAAATGCCTGTTCACAATCAGGGAATGAAGGGCTAAAGAAAATAGGTGAGCAGTTTAATGTGTGTAACATGGTAAGGGAACGGATAAGAAAAGATATCCACCCCGATCCTCCGGCCCTTGCAAGCAAAGGCAATATCATTCTTGAAGGGGTTTCTCTTGAGCTGGATGAGTTGAGAACACTGGCCTACTCGGGTAAAGATTACCTCGTAACAATTCAGCAGCGGGAAATTGAGCGCACCGGGATTACATCACTCAAAGTGGGATATACCAATGTGTTTGGATACTATCTGGAGGTTACGCATGCGCACAAGGAGAAAGTCCCCCCTGAATGGCATCGCAAGCAGACGCTGGTCAATGCTGAACGTTATACGACTGAAGAGTTAAAAATTTATGAGGAGAAGATATTGGGAGCGGAAGAGAAGATTCTCGCGCTCGAAACCCGGTTGTACAATGAACTGATTCTCTTTCTGAGCGATTACATCCGGCCGGTACAACTGAATGCATCCCTTGTTGCCCGGCTGGATGTGCTTGTTTCTTTCGCTATCTCTGCTGAGCGGCACAACTATTCAAGACCGGTATTGAACGACAGCTACGTGGTGGATATTCGGGATGGACGGCATCCTGTCATCGAACAACAGCTGAAACAAGGAGAACAGTACATCACCAATGATGTGTTGCTTGACGACAAAAGTCAGCAGGTACTGATCATCACCGGCCCCAATATGTCGGGGAAATCAGCTTTGCTGAGGCAAACTGCATTGATAGTACTGATGGCCCAGATGGGGAGTTTTGTGCCTGCCGGGGCTGCCAACCTTGGGATCACCGATAAGATATTTACCAGGGTTGGCGCATCTGACAACATCTCCTCCGGGGAATCCACGTTCATGGTGGAGATGAATGAAACAGCCAGCATTCTGAATAACATCTCCAGCCGGAGCCTGATCCTGCTGGATGAGATCGGCCGAGGAACCAGCACCTACGACGGGATCAGCATTGCCTGGGCCATTGCGGAGTTTATTCATGAGCATCCGATGTTCCGGGCAAAAGTGCTTTTTGCAACCCATTACCATGAGCTCATCGAAATGGCAAATCTTTTTCCACGGATCCGGAATTATCATATTTCGGTAAAAGAAATCCAAAACCGGGTGATTTTTCTCCGGAAATTACAGCCGGGTGGAAGTGAACACAGTTTTGGGATACATGTTGCCAGGATGGCGGGAATGCCAATCTCTGTTATTGATCGTGCTAATGAACTGCTGAAACAGCTTGAAAAATCGCACAATGCTGAAGAGCTTGGGAGTTCCGGAGAAACCGGGAAGGAATCCCGGGGCTCTGCTTCGAAGTCCAAAAGCACAATGATCCGGAATGCCACATCGGGATACCAGTTGAGTTTTATCCAGCTCAATGATCCGCTGTTGCAACAGATCAAAGAAGACATTCTTAACACGGATATCAATACATTAACTCCTGTGGAAGCCCTGATGAAACTGAATGAAATTAAAAAAATATTGGGCAAGTAAAAAAAAGTATGGTTTTTTTGAAATAATTGATAAATTTGCAGTCCTGAAATGAAAATGCGAAAGTAGCTCAGCTGGTAGAGCACGACCTTGCCAAGGTCGGGGTCGCGGGTCCGAATCCCGTCTTTCGCTCACAAATGAAACCCTCGCACGAGGGTTTTTTTCAAACCACACCCACACCCACATCCGCTTCGCCCAGGTGGTGGAATTGGTAGACACGCAGGACTTAAAATCCTGTGCTCATCGCGAGCGTGCGGGTTCAAGTCCCGCCCCGGGTACAAGCTGTAAACGATTGATTTTAAATCTTTTACAGCTTTTTTTATTTCTTTCCCGACCATTCCAAACACGCAGGGTGCGGAAAATTTTTGGTCAAGGTGCGGAAAAAAGGTGCGGAATTTCAGATTTTCTCTTTTCATACCTTACTTATATAGTTGTTTTGATTTGGTTTTTGATGTTCCTCTGATTTCTTTAAGACTATTTCCTCTTTCTTCTTCATTTCTAAATACTTGAAAGTTTTTTGCAACTTTCGCACGTTCTCTCTCATCAACGTAGTTTCTCTTAATCACTGAATCATCGGAGTGCCCAGTTATCGCTTTTGTGTTTCCATGACCCATGAAAATATCCAGACTAGTGATATATGTCTTTCTTAAACACTTGAATGAAAGATTTCTTCCTGTGCCAAGTAGCTTATAGAAATGACTGAATCCTCTACTTAGGATGTCTGCCATGACTCTTTTGCGACTAATATTTACTTCTGGTGCAAGGATGAAGTGTTCTGTTCCTTTATAATTCTCTTGTCCCATCTCATCAAGCAACTTTTCCAAATTATTTGTAATAGGGACATAAATAAACTTTTTCTCTTCTGGTAAGGTGCGGTTTTGAATTCTATTTACTTTGAAATCTTCTATTTTAATATATCGTTTCCCTTCGCTCTCCTCTATATTATTCCATCTCATGTTAATAATCTCTTCCCTTCGTCTGCCGGTCTCCAGGGCAAGACGGAATCCATCAACTAACCAGGGACGATAGAGATTCCTTGAGGGCTTAACTCCATTCACATATTCTTTTATTCCGTTTTCCGGAGTTACTTTTTCGATAAGCTCCTGGTATTCTTTATAGGTGATTGACTCTGGCTTTGGGTTCAGGTTCCTTCTCTTTACCCTTTCAAAATAGTTTCTTATTAAAACGTCGTACTCTTTAGTATACCAAGAAATGAATGAGGTAAAAAAGCCGATAAGTTTGTTGAAGGTTCTTGCAGAGTATCCTTTCTTTTCCAGAAATGCAAAAACTTTTCCAACAGTTTCATTACTGATTTCTTCTACCTGCAATGTATTCAGGTCATATCTATTCTCTTTCAGACACTCGACAAGAAGTTTCATTGCTCTTTCGACATCTTTGATATGCTCCTGGCTTCGTTCTCTTCTTTCATGAGCAGGAACTCCTTCGCCATTCATCCAGCCAATATATCTGGCAAGCGCATGAATTAATAGGTATGGCCGGTTATCTTGTTGAACCAGCTTTGGCTTCTCTTGTATTGCCTTTGTCTTTTTTTTCTCAAGATATTCAGGGCTTTTCGCTTCTTTTTCAAACTCAATCGCCTGTTTTATTGCTTCATTTAGATCCCTTGTATCAAGTTTCTTTGTCTTTCTTTCGTTCTTAGTTCCTGGGACATGCACCACCACCTTATATATGAGTTTATCTCCGTGTTTACATTGGGTGATTGGTTTTCCTGACTCTTTACAAATATTTCCGACTGTTTGACCGCACCGATAACAGTACACCTTCAATCCCTTCCATTTCTTTGAATCTGGAATGATTAATGGTTTATTTTCCATCGAGAGTATCATTGCCTATTTGATCACGTTTGTAAAGTTGACAAGAATGCTTTTTCGATTTCTCCTTGAGGAGTGTACTTTCTATGATTCACCCTTTTCCTTCCGGAAACTTGCTTTTCTGTTTCCTGTTGGATTCGATTTAATGCCTTTTCAAGTTCTTCTTTCAAAACGAACCTCCATTTTGAGCCAACATCAAATAAAATCTGGACTTGATTGTTTAAGCACCATCTCCTGATAGACCGGTGGTCACGATATTTTAATATCTCGAAAAGTTCCTCTAGATACATCCGTTCCATTGCTCTCAGGATTATTATTTGTACTATTTTTATTCTCAGACGAATCCTGCTCATTCCATGATTGTCTTTCAGGAAGCTTGGGCGTTCCATTTACTGACGACTGCATCAAGCTGTAGTGCTTGATTCGCATTTCGATAACATTGTGTAGGTTCATATAAGATAGATTAAGGTCTAACTTGTTCAGTGAACCGATCCAATAAAAAGACGAATAAAACTGAAGAAAGGTGGGGATGATTGAATTATTGATAAAATCCCCAAAAAGGAATATAATATCCTAGCTTATCAGCAATGGTCTTTTCATTGCTCGGTAGGCCCCAGGAACAATCGTTCTTTGGGTTGCCCTCTTCCGGGTCGGACTGGAAGGGGGTTTTTATTGCCTCTATTTCTAAGAGCGTTTCTGGCAGCCAAATTATTTACATTCGGTTAGTTACATTGCTCATATGTAATGAAATATAGCATCCGTACTGCATAACTTGATCATGGATTGTGCATGCACAGTTCATGCACCTTTTTTTTAATCATGCAACTCTGAAAAAAAATGAAAGTTTTATATTTGCCTATAATTTCTAATCCCTGATTATGAGTGAAATAATTCAACCTAAGAAAATTACTTTCAAACCATCAGGCATTCCGGAGAAATTGAAAGTTGCTGTTCAGGCCGTTTCAAAGTTGACTCATGGTTCGCAGGGGTTCTTTGCGCATCTGAATGACAAAATTGATTATTGGTATTCTGATAATTACTCTCTAATTGACAAAAGGATACCTGATTTTAAATTTTATAAAACAAAAAAAATAGATTTTCGCAAGAGTCTTCAACGGTGGTGGGGTGAGAATAACAATCAACAGCCAGTAAGTATTAATATTGATAATTTGAATGTGCTTTGTTTATATGCAGTTGGGAAGACTTGGACTGAGTACTCAGAAGAATTGAGCGAGCAAGAGCGGAATCTTTTTTTGTTTAAGATATCAAAGAGAAGTTCTGGTGTAAAAGAAAATGGTTATTTCGAGAGATATCTTAAGAAGATTGAACAACCGTTTAAAGATGACGGCTTGATAGATTATACTAGATCGTTCAATGTTCTCCTTTATATGTTTGGCAACGAGAGTTTTAATGAATTTCGGGCTTTTGACATGGCATTCGACAGATGGAAACAACTTATGGTTGATGTAAATCAAACAAGCGGATACTCTCAAATCAAAAATTACCCGATGGATATTATGCATGAAACTGAATATTTGTGTGTTAAGGGCAGATGTAAGGATTTTAGACGAATTTGTGTAGTACCAGAAATAAAGATTATATCAGATTTGTCCACTACTATTTCAGTTTTGAAGATGTTCCAAGACATAGAGTGGATATGCCGACTAAATTGACCACCCGCTGCCGATCTATTTTGACCACCTCCTGCCGATATTGTTTGACCACCCCACTTCTGCTTTCTTAAAAAAGATCATTTCCCAGGCTTTTAGGCGTTATACAAATTTATATAGTTTTATTCTGTTTCAACATTCTCTTTGATTTTGTTTGTTAAAGATTTGCGAAGAGATTCCCCAACAAGATCTATCCGGTGAGCATCGTGAACGATCCTGTCAAGGATAGCATCCGCCACTGTTTGTTCACCAATCACTTCGTACCATTGAGCCACCGGTAATTGGGACGTTATAATTGTTGAGTGGTTTCCATGACGGTCTTCAATGATTTCCATCAGGACAGAACGTCCGTACCCATCCAGGGGCTGAAGGCCAAAGTCATCAAGGATCAGAAGATCCTGACGTTCTATTTTTCCAATTTCACGGATATAGGAGCCATCAGCCTTGGCCATTTTTAGCCTGGAGAACAGTTTGGTTGTGTTTGCATATAGAACTTTGTAACCAAGGGTGCAGGCCTGGTTTCCTATGGCAGAGGCAATGTAACTTTTACCGATTCCGGTACTTCCGGTTATAAGGATGTTCTCCTTGCGTTGGATAAAAATACATTCTGCAAAACGCATCAGCTGATTTTTGTCAAGATTACGTTCGATGTCAAAATGCAACTGTTCGACATTGGCCTTGTAGCGGAACCGGGCATTACGCAATTGCCTTTCTATACGTCGATTGTTGCGATCATCCCATTCTGAGTCGATGAGCATGGATACCAGCTCATCGGTGGTTAATCTTTCTATTGTCCCATTTTCCATGGTTGTACGGAAAGCCCGGACCATGCCAAAGAACTTCATCTGTCTCATTTTTTGAAGAGTTTGCTCATTCATACAATAGGGTTTAAGTAAAACAAAATACGCTACCAGGGCTCGGTTTCGGACCCCGGTAGCGTGAAGGATTATCGATAATAGTTTTTACCGCGGATATTATCATGAGGGGGCAATGGCTGATCACTGCCGGGCAGATCTTCCGTGTCTCCGTCAAGTCCCCTTTCAAGGATTGCCTTGATGGTCTGATATCCGTAATCGCCGTATTGCATGGCACGCTTGCAGGCATTGTTAAGCCGCTGCTTGCCAACACGTGCAGCAAAGCTAAGTACGCCCTGGCAGGAACGATAGGTCTGTTCAGGGTGCTGGCGGGTATTGAGCAACTCAATGATGTATTGCTTTGTTTCGGGGCCGATCTCTTCAGCACGCTCGATAAATTTATCAGGATTCCAGTCGCTCATGTACCGGTGTTTTGAAGCAAGATGTTCATCTACCGTGGTGTATCCATATGGCTGCCGGTTTCGGTTGTGTATTGCTATGCGCTCATAGCGATGATACACTTCAACCACACTCTGGCTATACAACAGTGTTACCTTCTTGCCGATGAAGTGATACGGAACACTGTAATAATGCCTGTCTTCCGAGAGGTTGACGTAATTGTTCTTCATGACAGTGACGATAACCCGGTGTTTGAGTTCGTACCTGTGCCCGGGGAGTGGATTCAGCGTATGACGTTCAGTTTCTTCAAACAGCTGCCTACGGCTATACGGCCTGTTTTTAAGTAACCGGTTATTATGCTCCTCCAGGGCAGTGCCAATGACCTGGTTGATCAGTTCCAGACTGGAATAGACTCTTTCCTTTACAGTGCCGTAAATCGTGCGATAGATAATCTTTACGGCACCTTCAACCAGTGCCTTGTACTTTGGCTTATAAGGAGCTGCGGGAAGTGCAGCCATCGTGTAATGGCTCACAAAATCACGGAATGCCTCGTTCAGTGTCGGCTCATAACGATTGCCCTTGATCACGGCAGACTTTAAATTGTCAGTGACAATGGCATTGGGTACGCCTCCGAAGTAGTGAAGGGCATTCTCACATGAACTGATGAAGTCTTCCTTTTTTTGGCTAAAGCTGGCTTCTACATAGGTTAGTTGGCTGGCGCCAAGGATGGCAACAAACACTTCAACAGGTACATCCTCTCCGCTTTCAGGATCCAATATATGTAGTTTTTGTCCGGCATAGTCAACATACATCTTTTCTCCGGCCTTGTGCTCCATATGCATCACCGGGTTGCGTACCTTCAGCCATTTAAGGTAATATCCCTTAAACTGTGACACCCGATATCCATCCGGATGCAGCGTAATATATTGCTGCCACTGTTTTTCCTTCGTGTTTTCGCGGTGCTTGAGCGCTTTCTCCATCCCTGGATAAAACTCTACCGCTAATTTGTACCGGGGATCGTCCTCGATAAAATGACGCGGAACCATGTCCATGAAGAACTGTTCAAGCTCAGTATCATTCATCTGCTCAAGGTCCTCCAGGGACTTTCCCGAAGCCAGGAACAACCTGATATACTTTTTAACGCTGTTGCGGGGAAGCCCTGTCCGTTCCCCGATGGACTGTTTGCTTACACCTGAGGTGTAGAGATTGATAATGTTTCTTACCTTGCTCATAACGATTAGTTTATTTGACATTCATGATTTGTTAATAACAAGTCAACATAATCATAAATGCCTGCCATAAAGCAAGGGAAATCTGCTTCTTAGGGGGTGGTCAATTTGAATCGGCAGAGGGTGGTCAATTTGCTCCGGCGTGAACTGATTATTTCGTCGGCACAGAGGTGGTCAATTTGGATCGGCGGGGACTGGTCAATTAGACTGGTTTATCCAGACAGTATCACAGGTGCATATGTTTCCTGAAATGTCTCTGCCGAAAATTGAACTCGTTCCATCCTTGTCATATTTATTGCATGTACAAACAACATGACATGTGCATGTTTTCATATCTTT
>TBL_comb47_HYPODRAFT_10001288_pt1 | contig 32625 bp, 32 predicted proteins | sample TroBogypolimnion_40_FD_10682 | JGI IMG/M metagenome (IMG submission 10682)
CGCGGCTCTTGAGTCCGCCCGAGGTCAGTGAATCCCTGCTACAGCAGCAGTTAATGAATGTTTGAAAGTGAAATATGAGCCATAAGCAGATCAGAAATATCGCCATCATCGCCCACGTTGACCATGGCAAAACCACCATGGTTGACCAGTTGTTGCGCCAGTCTGGCACCTTTGCCGAGCACGAAAAAGTGGTCGACACCGTGATGGACAACAACGCGATTGAAAAAGAGCGTGGCATCACGATTCTGGCCAAGAACTGCGCCGTGACCTGGGAAGGCACGCACATCAACATCGTGGATACCCCCGGACACGCCGACTTCGGCGGCGAAGTGGAACGTGCACTCAGCATGGTGGACGGTGTGGTGCTGCTGATCGACGCCCAGGAAGGCCCCATGCCCCAGACCCGCTTTGTGACCAAGAAGGCTTTGGCCCTCGGTCTCAAACCCATTCTGGTGGTGAACAAGGTAGACAAGCCCGGCGCGCGCCCTGACTTCGTGGTCAACGCGGCATTCGATCTGTTTGACAAGCTCGGCGCCACCGACGAACAGCTCGATTTCCCCGTGGTGTACGCCTCCGGCATCAACGGCTGGTCCTCGATGGAAGAGGGCGCTCAGGGTGAGCAATGGGGTCCCGATATGTCGGCCCTGTTCAACACCATTCTGGCCCACGTGCCAGCCCAGAGCGGTGACCCTGCAGCTCCTCTGCAACTGCAAATTTCCGCACTCGACTTCTCGACCTTTGTCGGTCGCATCGGCGTCGGTCGTGTCAGCCAAGGGACCATCCGCCCCATGATGGACGTGGTCGTCATGGAAGGTCCGGACGGCAAGCCCGTCAAGGGCCGCGTCAATCAGGTTCTGACCTTCCAAGGCCTGGAACGCGTGCAAGCCACCGAAGCCGGTCCCGGCGAAATCGTGCTGATCAACGGCCTGACCGATATCGGAATCGGCGTCACAATCACCGACCCGGCCAACCCCGCACCGCTGCCCATGCTCAAGGTCGATGAGCCGACCCTGACCATGAACTTCTGCGTCAACACCAGCCCGCTGGCCGGTCGTGAAGGCAAGTACGTCACCAGCCGCCAAATCTGGGACCGCCTGCAAAAAGAGCTGCAACACAACGTGGCACTGCGCGTCAAGGAAACCGACGAAGAAGGTATCTTCGAAGTCATGGGTCGCGGCGAATTGCACCTGACCATCCTGCTGGAAAACATGCGCCGCGAAGGCTACGAGATGGCTGTTTCCAAGCCACGCGTGGTGTTCCGTGATGTGAACGGCGAAAAGCACGAGCCTATCGAGTTGGTCACAGCCGACATCGAAGAGCAGCACCAGGGCGGCGTGATGCAAGCACTGGGCGAGCGCAAGGGCGATCTGGTGAACATGGAGCCGGATGGACGTGGCCGTGTGCGCCTGGAATATCGCATTCCTGCCCGTGGACTGATCGGTTTCACCAATGAGTTCCTGAACTTGACGCGTGGTTCCGGCCTGATCTCCAACATCTTTGACAGCTACGAGCCGCACAAGGGTGATATCGGTGGACGCAAGAACGGCGTGCTGATCTCCATGGACGCCGGTGAAATTTTCACCTACGCTCTGGGTAAGCTCGACGAGCGCGGCCGCATGTTTGTGCGCCCCAACGATCCGGTCTATGAAGGCATGATCGTCGGTATTCACAGCCGTGAAAACGATCTCGTAGTGAACGCCACGCGTACCAAGCAGCTGACCAACTTCCGCGTTTCCGGCAAGGAAGACGCGATCAAGATCACGCCGCCTATCGATTGCACGCTGGAATACGGTGTGGAATTCATTGAGGACGACGAGTTGGTGGAAATCACGCCCAAGTCGATCCGTCTGCGCAAGCGTTACCTGACCGAAAGCGATCGCAAGCGTTATAGCCGCTAAACCCGGCACACACCTTGAAGTTGCGACACAACCAGGCCGTCGCTCTGATGGTGCTGGTGGCGCTTCTGTGGTCCACCGCAGGAGTCGTCACCCGCCATCTGGATTTTGCGCGCAGCTTTGAGGTTACGTTCTGGCGCGCCCTGTTCGCGGCTATTAGCCTGCTGCTGATCCTGCCCCTTTTTCAGGGCCGCTCCGTCTTTCTGAAAATCCGCCATGCCGGTTCCGCGCTGTGGCTATCCGGCGCTTGCTGGGGCGTGATGTTCACCGCCTACATGGTGGCATTCACCTTGACCACCGTGGGTAACGTATTGGTCACGCTGGCCGTCGGTCCGCTGCTAACCGCCATCGTGGCGCGAGTAGGCATCGGTTACAGAGTGCTGCCACGCACTTGGGCTGCCATTCTGGTGGCCGGTGCCGGCATCGCCTATATGTTTGCATCCCAGGTCGGCTCGGCGTCGCTGCTGGGCAGCCTGGTGGCCTTGTCGATTCCGATGGCTGCCGCGGTCAACTGGACCATTAGCCAGTATTTTCACGACCAGGGCCAGGAGCTCGATCTGGTGCCTGCCGTCTTGCTGGGCGCCTTGTTGTCGACGGCTGCCACCTGCTTGCTGGCCTATCCGTTTCAAGCCAGCGTACATGACATCACGCTCTTGGGTTTGCTGGGCGTGTTTCAGCTGGCCATACCCTGCGTGCTATGCATGCTCTGCGCCCGTGTGTTGCACGCTCCCGAAATTTCACTGCTGCAGTTGCTGGAGGTGATTTTCGGCATCCTGTTGGCATGGCTTGGCGCCAACGAGGTTCCCGCCCCATCGGTGCTCTTGGGCGGCAGCCTGGTGATTGGTGCGTTGGTGGCCAACGAGTGGCTGGGTTGGAAGCGCCGCTGAACGCGCGGGTTGCTGTAGGCGCGGCTGTAGCGCTTAACGTCCTCTGTCCTTCATGGCGCGCTCCACCTCGCGCTTGCCTTCGCGATCCTTGATGGTGTCGCGCTTGTCGTGCTCGGCCTTGCCCTTGGCCAACGCGATTTCGCATTTAATCTTGCCCGCCTTCCAGTGCAAATTGATGGGCACCAGGGTGTAGCCCTTTTGCTCGACCTTGGCGGTCAGGCGCTTGATCTGCTCCTTATGCAGCAATAGCTTTTTGGTGCGAACCTTGTCCGGGCTGATGTGACTGGACGCGGTGTGCAAGGGGTGAATCTGCAGACCGATGATGAACAACTCGCCATTGCGGATCACTACATAGCCATCGGTGAGCTGCACCTTACCCTCGCGCAGAGACTTGACCTCCCAGCCCTCCAGAACGATACCCGCTTCCAGGCGCTCTTCGAAGAAGTAGTTGAAGGCGGCCTTTTTGTTGTCGGCAATGCGGGTAGCGGTTTCGGGTTTTTTGGCCATGGATGGGAAATGGGGACGATGATGGGGAAAGAAAGCCGCGCAGACAAATCTACACTGTCACGGCTTGTCTACAATCCCGCGCATAGCCCTATTCTATGAAAACTGTTCACAAGTCCGTTCTGATCTGGTACAGCCCCCAGGAAATGTATGCGCTGGTCGTCGATGTCGGCCAGTATCCCCAATTTTTGCCCTGGTGCGACCGTGGCACTGTGCTCGAGCAGGACGAGAGCGGCATGCTGGCCGAGATCGGAATTTCCTTTAGCGGCGTCAAGCAAAGTTTCCAAACCCGCAATGTGCATGTGGCCGGCAGCAGCGTGACGCTCAAACTGATCAAGGGTCCGTTTTCCAATCTGGATGGCGAATGGAATTTCGTGCCGATTGGCGACGGCAGCCAGCGCGCTTGTCGCGTCGAGCTGACATTGAATTACGGTTTTGACAGTGGCACGCTAAGCAAGCTGGTAGGCCCCGTGTTCGACAAGATCGCCTCCAGCATGGTCGAAGCCTTTGTCAGGCGCGCCCAAGAGGTCTACGGTGAGTGAGCCGACGATTGCCGTGACCCTGTGCTTCAGCCACACGGCAAGACAGATCTGCGAATGCGTGGTGCATCTGAAGCCGGGCAGCCGCCTGCTCGACGCGTTGCGGGAAAGCACCAGCCTCAGCGCGATCCTGGCCAAGCTGCCGGACGCGGAAGTGGACGCGCTGCAAACCGGTGTCTGGGGCCGCAAACTGGCGCCAGACCATGTGCTGCGAGATGGCGACCGGGTCGAGCTCTACCGGCCGCTCAAGGTGGATCCAAAGCTTGCAAGGCGTGAACGATTTAAGGGCCAGGGTGCTGGCCGCACCGGGCTGTTTGCCAAACGCAGGGCCGGAGCCAAGTCGGGCTACTAAGCCACTAGCGGGGCACCAAGCAGCTTGCCCAGCCTATCTGCACTCGCTGTCGATGATGGTCTGAATTCTTCGGAGTTCATCGCCGCGCCCCGCGTCGTCCATGACTTCGCGTTCGCCAGCCGCATTGGTTTGCGCGATGCGGATGCCCGAACCGATGGAAGCCTTGGCCTGCTTGGCGCGGGCACAGTTTTCAATTCGGCTCTTGAGCGCTTTTTCTTCCTCGGACTTGCGCTTGGCCGCTTCGCCCTCGGTCGCCTGTTTCTTTTTGGCTTCCAGTTCCTTGTCTATGCCAGTGCCAACAGGGCGGCTGGCGACCGGCACGCCTGTCACGGCTTGGTTTTCCTCCGTGGCGAGCACCGGGGCCAGCGCCTTGGCGGCCGCATTCGGGCGCTTGAGGATGCTTTTTTCCGGGACGTCCATGGGGGGGGCTCGGTCGCTAAATACTTTGCGTCCATCCGTGTCCAACCATTGCCACTGCGCCATGGCGCTGCCGCAGATTCCGAACAGGGCGAGGGTCCATACGACGGAAAATATTTTCATGGGCGCAGTGTAGCGGTGAGTGCAGCCTCTGACCATTGCCCAGGCGGGTACAATTTGCCTTTTGGAGCTTTGACATGCGCCTTCTCGGCAAAGCGCTGACCTTCGACGATGTGTTGTTGGTTCCAGCGTTCTCCCAAGTCCTGCCCAAGGACACCTCTCTCGCCACCCGTTTCTCCCGCAATATCGCACTGAATCTGCCGCTGGTTTCCGCCGCGATGGATACCGTGACCGAGGCCAGACTGGCCATCGCGATTGCGCAAGAGGGCGGCATTGGCATCGTGCATAAAAATCTGACAGTGGCCGAACAGGCCGCGCAAGTCCTCAAGGTCAAGCGCTACGAGTCCGGCCTGCTGCGTGACCCGGTGGTGATCACGCCCGAGACCACGGTGCGTCAGGTGATGGCTCTGTCGGCTCAGCTTGGCGTGTCCGGCTTTCCGGTCTGCGAAGGTGGCAAGGTGGTCGGTATTGTGACCGGGCGCGATCTGCGTTTTGAGACCCGTTACGACCAGCCGGTGCGTGAAATCATGACGCCGCGCGAGCGCCTGATCACGGTGCCGGATGGCACCACTCCTGAGGACGCCAAGGCCTTGTTGAATAAGTTCAAGCTGGAGCGTCTGCTGGTGGTCAATGAGGCCTTCGAGCTCAAGGGCTTGATTACCGTGAAGGACATTACCAAGCAGCTCAATTTCCCGAATGCGGCACGCGATGCCACCGGTCGTTTGCGCGTGGGTGCGGCAGTCGGCGTGGGCGAGGGCACAGAGGAGCGTGTCGAAGCCCTGGTGCGTGCCGGAGTGGATGCCATCGTGGTGGACACGGCGCATGGCCACAGCAAGGGCGTGATCGAACGCGTGCGCTGGGTCAAACAGAATTTCCCCCAGATCGACGTGGTGGGCGGCAATATCGCCACCGGTTCGGCCGCGCTGGCGCTGGTGGAAGCAGGGGCGGACGCGGTGAAGGTCGGTATTGGTCCCGGCTCCATCTGCACCACGCGCATCGTGGCCGGTGTCGGTGTGCCGCAGATCACGGCCATTGACAATGTGGCTACTGCGCTGCTCGGCACCGGAGTTCCCCTGATTGCGGACGGCGGCGTGCGCTATAGCGGCGATATTTCCAAGGCCATCGCAGCGGGCGCAGGCACCGTAATGATGGGCGGCATGTTTGCCGGAACCGAAGAAGCGCCGGGTGAAGTCATCCTGTACCAAGGCCGCAGTTACAAGAGCTACCGCGGCATGGGCAGCATTGGCGCCATGCAGCAGGGCAGTGCGGATCGCTATTTCCAGGAATCGAGCACCGGCAACCCGAATGCCGACAAGCTGGTGCCCGAAGGCATTGAGGGCCGCGTGCCCTACAAGGGCTCCATGGTATCCATCGTCTTCCAGATGGCCGGTGGCCTGCGCGCCAGCATGGGCTACTGCGGCTGCGCCACCATTGCCGACATGCAGGACCGGGCGGAATTTGTGGAGATCACCACGGCCGGCATTCGCGAAAGCCATGTGCATGACGTACAGATCACCAAGGAAGCGCCCAATTACCGGGCTGAATGATTTACCGTAATTGCCTCATTACAATTTATTCGGCGCATCAAGTGCAAAAAAACTTCTAAGGCCAATCATGCTGCTGGAACAACTGCAACAGATGAATGCCCAATTGAACAGTTTGGCTGAACGCTATGGCGCGACGCGGTTGCGGGTTTTTGGTTCAGTGGCAAGAGGAGAAGAAACGTCCGACAGCGATGTGGACTTTGTGGTCGAATTACCGCGAGGCTATGACATGTTTTCCCAGCGCATAGCCTTGCAGCAAGATCTGGGCGATTTGTTGCACCGTAAAGTGGACTTGGTGCCCGAACATGAGTTAAACACCCATGTGCGCAATCATGTCCTGCACGAGGCAGTGGCGCTATGAGTAAGTCCTGGCAGGCTTATGCGCTGCACATTTTGGATGTAGCCGCCAAAATTAAACGCATTCAGTCGCGTGGTGATTTGACACAAGATGATGTACTTTACGATGCTGCGCTACGCAACTTGCAGACCCTTTGCGAAGCCACGCAATTGCTGCCCGACAATCTGAAGGCGCAGTTCCCAACCATACCTTGGCGTGAAATCAGTGGCTTTCGCAACATTCTGGTTCATAACTATTTGGGTGACATTGACCCGCTAACCGTTCAAACGGTGATGAATGCTCATCTCCCTGCGCTGATTGACTGCGTGCAGAACATGCTCGCAGCTGATGCTGGCTCCAATAATTAAAGTGTCTTTTTGAATGTCCCACCAGAAAATTCTCATTCTCGATTTCGGTTCGCAGGTGACTCAGCTGATTGCCCGCCGCATCCGCGAGGCCCATGTGTTCTGCGAAGTGCACCCCTGCGATGTGTCCGACGAATGGCTGCGCGCCTATGCTCGCGACGGCTCGCTCAAGGGCATTATCCTGTCCGGCAGCCATGCCAGCGTCTACGAAGAGACCACCGACAAGGCGCCCAAGGCGGTGTTCGAGTTGGGCATTCCGGTGCTGGGCATCTGCTACGGCATGCAGACCATGGCGCACCAACTCGGCGGCCTGGTGCAAAGCGGCAGTCAGCGCGAGTTCGGCCATGCCGACGTGCAGGCCCACGGCCACACGCGCCTGCTTGACGGCATTCAGGACTATCTGTCCGAAGGCCAGAGCATGCTGCAGGTGTGGATGAGCCACGGCGACAAGGTGACCGAGCTGCCGCACGGCTTCACGTTGATGGCCAGCACCGAGAGCTGCCCCATTGCCGGCATGGCCGACGAGACCCGCCACTTCTATGGCGTGCAGTTCCACCCGGAAGTGACGCACACCAAGCGCGGCGCCGCCATCCTGGAGCGCTTTGTGCTGGACATCTGCAACACCCGCCCGGACTGGATCATGGGCGACTACATCACCGAGGCGGTGGCCAAGATCCGCGCCCAGGTTGGCACGGATGAGGTCATCCTGGGCCTGTCCGGCGGCGTCGATTCGTCGGTGGCTGCGGCCCTGATTCACCGCGCCATCGGCGACCAGCTGACCTGCGTCTTTGTCGATCATGGCCTGTTGCGCCTCAACGAAGGCGACATGGTCATGGACATGTTTGTCGGCAAGCTGCACGCCAAGGTGGTGCGGGTGGATGCCGAGGCGCAGTTCCTGGGCCACCTGGCCGGAGTGTCCGAGCCTGAGGCCAAGCGCAAGATCATCGGCCGTGAGTTTGTCGAAGTTTTCAAGGCCGAGGCCGCCAAGCTGCGCAGCGACCAGTCGCGCCATGTGGAATGGCTGGCCCAGGGCACGATTTACCCGGACGTCATCGAGTCCGGCGGCGGCAAGGGCAAGAAGGCTGTGACCATCAAGAGCCACCACAACGTGGGCGGCTTGCCCGAGCAGCTCGGCCTGAAGCTGCTCGAACCCTTGCGCGAACTGTTCAAGGACGAGGTGCGCGAGTTGGGTGTGGCGCTGGGCCTGCCTTTTCACATGGTCTATCGCCACCCATTTCCAGGCCCCGGTCTGGGCGTGCGGATTCTGGGCGAGGTGAAGAAGGACTTCGCCGATCTGCTGCGCAAAGCCGACGCCATCTTCATCGAAGAGCTGCGCAACTTCATTGATGAAGCAACGGGCAAAAGCTGGTACGACCTCACCAGCCAGGCCTTCACCGTGTTCCTGCCGGTCAAGAGCGTGGGTGTGATGGGCGACGGCCGCACCTACGATTATGTGGTGGCCCTGCGCGCGGTGCAGACCAGCGACTTCATGACCGCCGACTGGGCCGAACTGCCCTATGCGCTGCTGAAAAAAGTTTCCAGCCGCATCATCAACGAGGTGCGTGGCATCAACCGCGTGACGTATGACGTGAGCTCAAAACCACCGGCGACGATTGAGTGGGAATGATTTGATGTCTGGCAACGGCAGGCATTGATAAGCAAAAAGACACCTGTAGCGCGGCATCCTGTGGCGGGCCACGTGACAGGTTTGTCATGTGCGAGCATAATCCTGTCAAGCCATTCACCTTCACAGGACGACTACCCCATGGACACCATCGCCCGTAGCGCCGCTATGCCTTTCACTGAGGCTGCGTTGTCCTTGGTCATCCGCGCTCAAAGCGAAGCGACGCAGCCCTCGCGCGATGCGGCTCCCCCCGGAACTCCCACCGACGTCAAGCGTGTGAGGGGGGCCAATGGCGAGAGCGTCCGGTACTACGTTTTGGACAAGAGTGGCATTTGGTGCAGCACAAACGGCCAGAACGGTATTCTTACGTCGACTTGGGCGGCTCGAAAACAGACGTCCTACCGTGTCTCGAAGAAGACTGCGGGCTCTGGCCTCCACCGGGTTGTGATCGAAGACGTCCTATTGGCGGCGCGTAGCGCTGAGTCCTTGGAGTTCAAGACCTCTACCCCTTCGACGGCCGAGTTCCTGGTCCGTTTGGCCTCGGTGTTGGACAGCAAGGTGTTGGCCCGCCTGGCGGACCTTTCCAAGCAGGCCTTCGAAGACAGCGTGGCCACGTTGCTGCGCAACATTGTGCCGCCCTTGTCGCCGCATGAAGCACAGATGGCGCAAAGAGTGGCCTTGGCGCGTGCGGCGATTCTGGAGGAGTTTGGCTACTGCACCAAGCAGCAGCTGGCTGATAGCTCCCGGGCGCGGGATCCGGGAGGCCTCGTGGACACCTGGCGCTCGCGCAGAAAAGTCTTCTCGGTGTCACTGCCGCAAAGCACCGCTCGGGACGCCGATGTATACCCCGCCTTCCAGTTCCACGAAGGCAAGCCTCGCCCGATCATTGCGACCAGCCTGGCCATCTTCGGCAAGGCCTTGAGCGGTTGGGAGCTGGCTCATTGGTTCACCAGCGGCAACAGCATGCTGCCGGGTAGTGCGCGGCCTGTTGACGTGCTGGAAAGTGCGCCGGGGGCCGTGGAGGCCGCGGCTCGGTTTGACGCATTGCCGCCCGCCGCATGAGCTGCATCGCCGCACCATCGGGCGCACTGAACATCGATGTCATCGAGCTGCCGGCAGGTACGCTGCTGCACCAGCTTTTCAGCGCGANTTATCCAGCGGGCGGTTTCCATCCCGGCACCGGTGCTGGGCTCGGCGGCCTGGCCAGGCCCACCCGCTTTGCGCCTATCATGCGCACGCCGCCTCCGGGCCCGGTTCCGTACCTCTACGCCGGTGGGACGCTGCAGTGCGCCATCTTCGAAACCATTTTTCACGACCTTGATTTCCGCGCCACGAACCCATCCCTGCGACTGACGCCGTTCAACGACAAGGCGCACTGCGAGCTCAGCTTTCACCGCCCCTTGCGCCTGGCCAGGCTACATGGCACCGGCTTGAAGCGGATCAGGGCGGAGCGCGTTGACCTCATCGAGAGTCTGCCGCCTTGCTACGGGGCAACGGCGTGCTGGGCGCAGGCGATCTACGACCAAGACCCCCATATCGACGGCTTGGTGTGGCGCTCTCGTCGCCTGGACGACCAGGACAGCTACGTGCTGTTCGGGGATCGCGTGACCACTAGCGACTACACCGGGCGGGCAGCTTCGGGGCCCATCCTCTCCGACAGTAAGTTTCGTGCGCTGGTGTTCCAAGAAGCTTTGATGGTGGATATTCTGCTGCTGCCCTGACCCGACGGTCCAGCCCTGGGCCTTCGCGGGCCAAGTATTTCATCCACGCAGACTTCTGTATCAGGTTTTTATTTCCGCTTGACGTTTGGACAATGACGCAATTGACTGTACCCATCGGTGCACACGACATCACCTTCATGCAGCTGGCGCTGGAACTGGCCGCGCAGGCCGCAGCGGCGGGCGAGGTGCCGGTCGGTGCCGTGGTGGTGAGGGATGGCGTGGTGCTTGGTACCGGCTGCAACAGCCCAATTCAGTCCTGCGACCCCAGCGCCCATGCCGAAATGGTGGCGCTGCGCGCTGCGGCCAAGGCAGTGGGCAATTACCGATTGGACGATTGCACGCTGTACGTCACGCTGGAACCCTGCGCCATGTGCAGCGGCGCTATTCTGAGCGGGCGCATCAAACGTTTGGTTTTTGGCGCCCAAGAGCCCAAGACCGGTTGTGCCGGTTCCGTGCTCAACCTGTTTGATTATCCCGCGCTCAATCACCAGACGCAGCTCGAAGGCGGCCTGCTGGCAGAACAGTCTGCTCAGCTGCTGGCCCAGTTCTTTCAGCAAAGAAGGGCGCAGCAGCGCCAGACAGCCGAGCCCTTGCGTGAAGATGCGCTGCGAACACCTGCGCGCTGCTTTGAAAACTTGCCCGGATACGACTGGCAGCCGCACTATGTCAGTGATTTGCCGGCACTTGCAGGTCTGCGCATGCATTACCTCGACGAGGGGCCGATGGATGCTGCCGATGTGCTGCTTTGCCTTCATCCTGTGCCCGGATGGAGCTACCATTTTCGCCATGCAATGGACGTCTGGGTGGAGAAGGGGCTGCGTGTGCTGGCTCCAGACCTCATCGGCTTTGGTAAGAGCGACAAACCAAAGCGGGAAAACATCCATTCGCCAGAGTTTCATGCGCGCTATCTTTGGGAACTGCTGGAAAGACTGGAGCTGAAGAGCATCACGCTGGTCGCTGATCCGGCCGATCCGCTGGCGCAACTTCTGCTGGCGGGTGCTTCCCAGCGCATCCAGAGTCTGCAATCTGACTTCCCCGTACCGGAGCAGGACCCGGCGCAACAAGCGGCGGCATTTGACGCACCGTTTCCCGATGTCGGCCACCGCGCTGGTGAACGTGCCTTTGCCGCCTACAACTTGCATTCAGTGAAAATACAGCCATGACCAAACACATTTACATCTACTCACCCTCTGGCGCCGTGCGCGACAAGGCGGCTTTTCGCCGGGGCATCAAGCGCCTCAAGGCGCTGGGGCATGAGGTGGAAGTGGACAGGGATGCGCTCAGCAGCCACATGCGCTTTGCCGGCGACGATGACACCCGCTTGGCTGCCATCGCACGCGCTGCAGCCAGCGGCGCCGATGTAGCCCTGATCTCGCGCGGCGGTTATGGCCTGACGCGCATCCTGGACTGCATCGATTACCCGGCGGTGGCCAAAGCGATCGAAGGCGGTACCGAGTTTGTCGGCATCAGCGACTTCACCGCCTTTCAGCTCGCGCTGCTGGCCAAAACCGGCAGCATTTCCTGGGCCGGTCCCGCCCTCTGTGAAGGCTTTGGTGCCGAGCCCGAACCTGACGACATCATGGAAGACTGCTTTAATGATTTGCTGCTGGGGCAGGGCGAAGGGGCAGGGTGGCGCTTGCCTGCCAGGCTGGAGGATTTCAAGCTAGGCAACGCACAGCTGTGGGGTGGCAACCTTTCAGTCTTGGTTTCTCTCATAGGAACGCCTTGTTTTCCGAAGATCAAGGGCGGCATCCTGTTTTTGGAAGACGTGGCCGAGCCACCATACCGGGTGGAGAGAATGCTCAGTCAGTTGCTTCACGCCGGCATTTTTGCCAAGCAAAAGGCCATTCTGATGGGTCAATTTACAGACTACAAGCTGACCCCGCACGACAAGGGTTTCAAGCTTAAGACCGTGTTTGACTGGCTGCAAAGCCAGATTGCGGCACCCGTGTTGTCCAACCTGCCCTACGGCCATGTGCAGACCAAGGTGATGCTGCCGGTGGGCGCCAAGGTGGACCTGGTGGTGCAGGGCAGGGATGCCCTGATGGCCTGGGGCCACATCTAGCCAGATGCGCTGATTCTGACTACGGCGATGATCTAAACTGCAGCATTCAAGCAGCAGAGAGATTTTTGGCAATGGGTGTTCCGGCAACTGTCGTATTCACGGATCTGCATGGCAGCACGGCCGTGTTTGAGGCCTTGGGCAATGCCCTGGCTACGGAAACCATTACCGGTATTACGACCTGGATCGCATCGCAGTGTGAGCTGGCCAATGGCCGGGTGGTCAAGATGCTAGGAGACGGTGTGCTGGCGCTTTTTCCAGATGGCGATAGTGCGGTCAAGGCGGTGGTGGAGCTGCAGCGTCAGCATGTCAAACACATGCTAAGAGCCCCGCTGGGAACGGCCATGCCAATTCGCATCGGACTGGCCAGCGGCGATGTGGAAATGGTAGATAGTGACTGCTATGGCGACGCAGTGAATGTGGCTGCGCGCCTCTGTGATCTGTGCGGACCTAGCCAGATTTGGGCCGATGCGGCGTCCTTGCAGCGCGTCGCGGAGGCGCAAGGCGTCACCTTCCGGATTTTGGGGCCGATCGCCATTCGTGGCCGCGCCGAGCCTTGCACCGTGTACCAGATCGAGTGGCAGGAAGACAATGCGTCTGAATTTCTGACCATGCAGGGTCAAACGCCTGCGGTTCTGGTTCCCGGTGAGTCTGACGTATTGGGCCGTGAGGTTGAACTGCGCTGGGCCGAGCGCAGCCAGCGCTTTAAATCCTTTGAGCTGCCGATTCACATTGGCCGTGTGCGCCATGTCGAGTTCATAGTTAACCATCCCAGAGTGTCGCGAACCCATGCGCGTCTGGAGTGGAAAAATGGCAGCGTCTTGCTGGTGGACCTGAGCAGTTATGGCAGTTGGGTTCGCTTTGCCGGTGCCAGCGGGTCCGACGTGTTGCTGCGCCGCGATGAATGCGTGCTGCACGGCGAAGGTGATCTGGCCCTGGGCGCCTCGTTTGCCGACCCCAATGTCCCCACAGTGCATTTCAAGGTTAGCTGATACTTCTCGCTGGAACTATTTATTAACATAATATACATCGTATAAAGTACGCATAGACGTCATGCGTAACCGTTGCGGCGCTGGCAGCCACGGACCCAGCTTACCAGGCGCCGCCTGACCTTTTCGTCCGTACGGCAGCTGCAATCAGCGCGGCCGCATCGGCATGGCCAGCCGTTTGGGCGAAGTCTAGTGCGCTCAAGCCCAGTGCATTCTTGATCGTGGCGTCGGCACCGGAATCCAGCAATAGCTTGACGCTGTCCGCTGAGCCGTAGCGCGCCGCCATCATCAAGGGCGTGCTGCCATTGGGCGACTCGGCATCGATATAGGCGTAATGGTCCAGCAATAATTGCACCAGCTCCGGGTTGCCGCTGCTGGCTGCATAGTGCAATGGAGCCCAACCCGGCTTGTTGACATCGGCGTCGCGCGCAATCAACTGGCGGCACAGCTCCACCTGCCCCTTGATGGCCGCCAGCATCAGCGGGCTTTCATCCTTGTCGGTTCGGGCCTCTACCTGAGTAGATGGCTGGGCAATCAGCAGCCGGGCGACCGCATAGGACGAGCTGCGCAGCGCCACGATCAGCGCCGCCTGGCCATCGGGGCTGACCGAGTTAGGATCAAAGCCGCGCTGCAAGAGTGCTTGCACGTTCGCCGCATTGTCCCGTTCCAGGGCCTGGAAAAAATCTAGGTAAGAACCAGCATAGGAAACAGAATATCCAACTAAAACAAGAAGATATAAAAGTTTCTTAAGGTGTTGCATCAGTTATCGGCAACAGCAAAAAGCCGCGAAAAATTGGCACTGGTGGCCTGGGCAATGGTCTCAACAGTCACACCGCGCACGCCAGCGAGCTGCTTTGCCACATGGGGCACATAGGACGGGTTATTGGTTTTTCCCCGATATGGCACGGGCGCCAGATACGGGCTGTCGGTCTCGATCAGCATGCGGTCCAGCGGCACCATGGCCGCCACATCGCGAATGTCCTGCGCCGTCTTGAAGGTCACAATGCCGGAAAACGAGATATAAAAACCCAGATCCAGGGCCGCACGTGCCACTTCCATCGACTCGGTAAAGCAGTGAAAGACGCCACCGGCACACCCTGCCCCACCGGTTTCACCCTCTTCCCGCAGGATGGCCAGCGTATCGGCCCAGGAACTGCGGGTGTGGATGACCAGTGGCTTTTGCAGTTGGCGCGCGGCCCTTATATGCAACCTAAAGCGCTCGCGCTGCCATTCCATGTCGGCCATGCTGCGGCCATTGAGTCGGTAGTAGTCCAGCCCGGTCTCGCCGATGGCCACCACCTTGGGCAGGGCGCCCAAGCGCAACAAGTCGTCCTGGCTGGGCTCGGCCACGCCTTCGTTGTCCGGATGGACGCCCGCACTGGCCCAAAAATTGGCGTAATCCAGCGCCAGTTGATGGACCCTCGGAAATTCTTCCAGCGTGGTGCAAATGCACAGGGCACGCGTCACCTGGGCCTCGGCCATGGCCTGGCGGATGGCGTCCAGGGACTGAACAAGTTCGGGGAAGGCCAGGTGGCAGTGGGAGTCGGTAAACACTAAATGGTCTGCGTGGGGCGTTCTGAAGCCATGTGGGCGCCCAGGATTTCTTCAATCTTGAGCCTCAGGGCGCGGACTTTTTCGTCCTTGGGAAACAGGATACCCACGCCCTGCGTGCGGCCACCGGCGGCCCTGGCCGGCGTCACCCAAGCCACCTTGCCGCCCACCGGGTAGCGCTGCATGTCGTCCGGCAGCGAAAGCAGCACATAAACGTCGTCACCCAGAGCGTATTCGCGCGTGGTGGGGATAAACACGCCACCTTCGGTAAAGGCCGGAATATAGGCGGCATACAGTGCCGCCTTTTCCTTGATGGAGAGCTGGATGACGCTTGGGCGGGCGGTGGAGGGGGTAGTAGCCATGGCAATCTTTAATGCGCAGAGTTTAGGGCGGTTCTGGCCTGCTCCACAAGCGCTTCCTGCATCAAGCCGGCCTGGAACGGGTGGTCCATGGTCTTGCGGGTGTTCTTCAGGGCCACGGCCCATTGCGAGAGAGCCGCAAGCCCCGGCCCGCCATGGGACATGGCCGGATTGGCAGGCTTCAAGCCAAAGAAGCGGGGCGGCGCGTTGTGCTGAATGCACAGCGCGTCATGGCACAGCTTTTGCAGAGCGTCCACCAGTTCGCCGATAGGCCAGTCGCGCACAAATGCGGTCTCACCGGCGGCCATTGCGGCCGGGAAGCGCGCCCAGTCGTCCGACTTCCGTCCTGCGGCGCGCAGGGCCAGCACATCATCGGGCCTGCCCCCCGCAGCCTTGAGAAAACCATTCACCTCATCCGCACTCAAGCCTTGTTCCAGCAACCAGGCCTGTGCCACAACCGGTGTCGGCCAGTGCATGGCGTGGCCCAGACAACGGCTGCGGATGGTGGGCAGCAACTGGTGCGACGATTCTGTGGCCAGCACAAAGCGCACCGCGCCGGGTGGCTCCTCCAGCGTCTTGAGCAAGGCGTTGGCGGTCACGGCATTCATTTGCTCGGCCGGGTACACCAGCACCGCCTTGCCGCGTCCGCGTGCGCTGGTGCGCTGGGAAAACTCAATGGCATCGCGCATGGCGTCGACACGGATTTCGCGGCTGGGCTTGCGCTTCTTGTCGTCGATATCGGACTGGGCCTTTTCGCTCAGCGGCCAACCCAGCTCCAGCATCTGGGTCTCCGGCATCAGCACGCACAGGTCTGCATGGGTGTGGACATCAATCGCGTGACAGCTGGGGCAAGTTCCGCAGGCACCATCCGCAGACGCTGATTCACAAAGCCAGGCTCGTGCCAGCTCCAGCGCCAGCCGATATTGGCCCAAGCCCGAGGGCCCGTGCAGCAACCAGGCGTGACCTTGCTGGGCCAGCAGCACCTTGGTTTGCGCGGCAATCCAGGGTGCGGCGCGTGCGCCTGCTTCGCTCATGACAGCAAGCCTTTTTGGCGCACAGCAGCCAGCACCTCGGCCCACACCAGCTCGGGTGCTTGGTCGGCCTGGATGCGGGCAAAGCGCTCGCTGTCGGCATGGAAACGCCTCAAATAGCCGGCCGCCACCTGCTCGAAAAATGCCTGCGGTTGGGCCTCAAAGCGGTCCGGTACGCGGGCCGACGCCAGCCGCGCGGCGGCCACGCCGGGCGGCAGGTCAAACCAGATGGTGAGCTGCGGTTGCAGCAGCACCTCGGCGCCCTGCACCCATTGCTCCAGTTGGGACAACACCTCCCAATCAAAACCGCGCCCGCCGCCCTGGTAGGCGAAAGTGGCATCGGTGAAGCGGTCGCACAGCACCACCTCGCCACGTTCCAGCGCCGGGCGAATCACCCGAACAATATGGTCACGCCGCGCGGCAAACACCAGCAGGGCTTCGGTCATGGCATCCATGGAGTCGTTTAACACCAGGCTGCGCAAGGATTCTGCCAGGGGTGTACCGCCGGGTTCACGGGTGACCGTCACTACCCTGCCCTTTACCGCAAAAGCATTGCGCAGCCCCTCGATGTGGGTGGACTTTCCCGCACCGTCTATGCCCTCAAAACTGACGAAACTTCCGTTCATGGCTTGCCGCGTAGGTATTTGTTTACCGCCCTATTGTGCTCGTCCAGGGTGGCGCTGAACTGGCTGCTGCCGTCGCCTCTGGCCACAAAGTACAGGGCTTTGCTGGCCGCAGGCTGCACCGCCGCCAGCAAAGCGCCGCGGCCCGGCATGGCAATCGGCGTGGGTGGCAGGCCGGCGCGGGTATAGGTGTTCCAGGGTGTGTCGGCCGCTAAATCAGCGCGGCGCAAATTGCCATTAAACAGCGGGCCCAAGCCGTAAATCACGGTGGGATCGGTTTGCAGCCGCATGCCCATGCGCAGGCGGTTGGAAAACACGGCGGCTATTTGAGGTCGGTCATCGGCGCGCCCGGTTTCCTTCTCCACCAGGCTGGCCAGAATCAGGGCCTCATCGGGCGACTTGAGTTGCGTCTGCGGCGAACGCTGGGACCAGACTGCCTCCAGCTTTCTGTCCATGGCACGCGCCGCGCGCTGCAACAGGGCCAGGTCGCTACTGCCCTTGGCATAGCTATAGGTGTCCGGAAAAAACCGCCCCTCTGGCGACACGCCGGGCTTACCCAGTTGCTGCATCAGTTCTTCGACCGGCAGGACGTCGGTCACCGCCTTGAGCTGGTCCGCTTTCTTCAGCGCCTCGCGCACCTGGTGAAAGTTCCAGCCTTCCACCAAGGTGACGCTGCGCAAGGCCTCTTCGCCGCGCACCAGCTTGCTCAGCAGGCTGGACGGAGTGGTACCAGATTCCAGTTCGTAGTTGCCGGCCTTGATTTGCCGGGCCCGACCCGAAAGACGAAACCACCAATACAGCAAGGCCGGGTTGACCGCCACGCCCGCCTGTTGCACCTGTACCGCCACTTCGCGTGGACTGGAGCCGGGCTCCACCACCAGGTCCAGCGATGCGGCAGCCAGAGCCAGCGGTTCGTTCAACCAGACGTAGCTCAGGTAGCCCAGGCCCAATGTAGCGGCCAGGAAAACAACAAATAACTTGCGCACGGGCCCTACATCCTGAGTGAAAACATGGCTCGAATCATAATGGAGGGATGAACCCATCACGAAACCCCATGCCGCCTGCGGCCTCAGCCCCTGCCACGCTCGACGGTATGGCCAGGCTGAACCATTTGGGCGTGATCCGCGTCGAGGGTGATGACGCCGCCCAATTTCTGCATGGCCAGTTGACGCAGGACTTTTCGCTGCTGGGGCTGGAGCAGGCGCGACTTGCCGCATTTTGCTCGGCCAAGGGCCGTATGCAGGCCAGCTTCATCGGCTTCAAGCGCAGCCCGACCGAGATCTTGCTGCTGTGCAGTCGCGACCTGCTGGCTGCCACCCTGAAACGTTTGTCGATGTTCGTGATGCGTGCCAAGGCCAAGCTGTCGGACGCCAGCGAGGACTTTGTGCTGTACGGTCTGGCCGGTAGCGCCACCCTGCCCTTGGCCGCGCAGACGCCCTGGAGCGCCATGCAAGACGGCGCGGCATCGGTCATCATGCTGTACCCGGCACTGGGCGTGCAGCGCCAGCTCTGGGTGGCGCCCGCAGATGCTGCCCTGCCCCAGGCAGCTACCTTGCCGCTGGAGCGCTGGTTATGGAGCGAAGTGCACAGCGGCGTGGCCACCTTGAGCCAGCCCGTGTTTGAGCTTTTCGTGCCGCAAATGTTGAATTTTGAATCTGTGGGCGGTGTCAACTTCAAAAAGGGCTGCTATCCCGGTCAGGAGGTGGTGGCGCGCAGCCAGTTTCGGGGCACACTCAAGCGCCGCAGTTTTGTGGTCCATGCCGATGCAGCGCTGAGCGCCGGCCAGGAAATCTTCAGTAGCCTGGATGCCGAGCAGGCTGTGGGCGTGGTGGTGCAGGCCGCCGAATCACCCCAGGGCGGCTGGGACGCCATCGTATGCCTGCAACTGTCGGCGCTGCCCTCCGGCAGTTTGCATGGCGGCTCCGGCACTGGACCGGCGCTTGACATGTTGCCCCTGCCCTACGCATTGCTGGAAGATATCTAGGATTGAACAAAGCGCCGTGGATTGCGGCCAAATGGGCCGGGTTCAGTTTCATAATGGCAGCAGGCCGTTTCACACACCGACTGGCAATAATAAATGTCCACACCGCTCACCAAAGAAGAAGCTTTTACGCGACTGGGTGCTATCACCCGCGAAATGCACGAAGCACTGACGGTGCTGGGCAATAACAATTTGCAGACCATTGTTCAGGAAATTCCCAACGCGCGTGACCGTTTGGCCTATGTCGGAAAAATGACCGAGGACGCCGCCAATAAGGTGCTTACCTTGGTCGAAAGCGCCAAGCCCGAATGCCTGGATCTGCAAACCCGCGGTATGCAACTCAACGAATCGCTGACCCGCATGGCGGCCAACCCGGACCTGCAGGTGGACAGGGCGCGTGGCTTGATGCTGAGCTGCGGCAAATTCGCACACAGCACGGCTCAGTTTGCCGAGCAGCAAAGCGCGGTGTTGAGCGACATCATGATGGCGCAGGATTTTCAGGATCTGTCCGGCCAGGTGATTCAAAAGGTTATCGACATCATTACCCGCACCGAGCTGCAGCTGGTTCAGTTGCTGGTGGACAGTTCACCGGAACCCCTGGCTATCGAGGCTGAAAAAATAGCCGCCACCGTGGACACCCATGTGCTGGACGGTCCGCAGACCGCCGACAAGGCGCTGCAGCAGTCTGATGTGGATGACTTGCTGGCGTCTCTGGGTTTTTAAGCGGTTTGCAGGCCAAATGCCTGCCTCAGGGCACGCGCTGCATCACCATGGGCTTGCGCGGCCTGCGGCAGGGCGCGACCCATCTTGATGAATTCGTGCACCACGCCCCGGTAGATTTCCAGGTCTACCGCAACGCCCCCCATGCGCAGCCTGTCGGCGTAGGCCAGGCCCTCATCCACCAGCGGGTCGCATTCGGCCAGACCCAGCCAGGCCGCAGCCACGCCGGACACATCGGCCACCTGGCCATCCGAACGCAATCCGTCCAGCGGCGCAAAGCGCCAGTCGTCGCGGTCGGCGGCGCTGCGGAGGGTGTGCTCAAAAAAGTAAGTGATGTGCGCCTGCTCCAGCACAAAGCCCTTGGCAAAGCGCCGATGCGACGCCGTATCCTGGTGCCCGGCCGTGCCGGGATAAAACAGCAGTTGCAGGGCCAGGATGAGGCCTGCGTCGCGCGCCTGAATGGCACAAACCGCAGCCAGCGTGCCACCGGCGCTGTCGCCGCCCACCGCGATGCGGNATGGGTCCAGCCCGAACCCCGCACCCTTGCCTGCCACCCATTGCACGACGTCCCAGGCATCGTCCTGTGCCACAGGAAACTTGTGTTCAGGTGCCAAACGGTAGTCCACCGACAGCACGGCGCAGCCCGCCAGATGCGCCAGCCTGCGGCACAGCGCGTCATGCGTGGCAATGCTGCCGATGGTGAAACCGCCACCATGGAAGTACACCAGCACAGGCAACTGAATGCCGGTCGGTGCGTACAGGCGCACCGGAATGTCAAAGCCGTCGCGGGCCTGGACCGAAAAGCTTTCCACACGGTCCATGGCCTGCGGCGGGATGTCCAGCACGTCGGCAGCGCCGGCATAGGCGGCGCGCGCCTGCTGGGCAGTCATGGCGTGCATGGGGATTTTTTGCGCGCGGTGCATGCGCTCCAGTACCTTGTGCATGGTGGGCGTCAGCAGGGCCAGAGGATTGCGGTGGTGGTGATTCATATTCAGGTATGCGCGGCCCAATCAAAAGGATCCTGCTGCAACACCATGTCGATATCCAGACCCAATGCCACCCCTACCGTCCCTGGAAAGCTCACTGCCAGCCCCCGCTCATTCATTTTTGCCTGCTTGCAGCGCGCACGCCAGGATGCCAAGTGGATCACGCCCGCCATGGGCTCGTAGACCTGGTTTTCAAAGGGCGCGTATTGGTGTTCCAGCGCATCGACCATGGCTGGAGGGAAATGCCAGATGCGGGCAAAACCGGCACTCACCGCGGCATAGCAATAGCCCAGCCTGCTGCGCTCGACCGAGACACGGCGCAGGTCCAGCGGCTCGCAGCGTTCATTGAGCAGTGCGGCGGCCTCCGGCATGGCCAGCTGTATGGCGAGTTCGCCAAAGGCGTGAATCAGGCCGCAGGTAAAAGCGGCCTGCTGGTTTTGCTTGACCACACCGGCCAGGGCACGCGACACCCTTGCCACGTCCAGGCTGTAGTCCCAAAAACGCTGCATCTGGATGCCTGGCACCGCCTTGAGCGAGGCACTTTGCGCTGCCTCCTGCGCCATGCTGCGCACCAGGCTCAGATTCAACAGCGCCAGCGCTTCCGACACGCTGTGGATCTTGCCACCGAGCTTGAAAAATTCGGAGTTGGCCAGCCGCAGCAGGCGCGTGGTCAGCGCCAGATCGGTGCTGATCAGTTGGTTGATGCGCCTGAGATCAACCTCCTTGCGGTCCAGCTCCATCAGCAGCAGGGCCACCACCTTGGGGATGCTGGGGAGCTTGAACTGGTGCTGCAACAATTCGTTGAGATTCATGGAGGAAGGCTAATTGCACAGGATGCCCATTATGTGCCGCAAGACAAGCCGCGCGTTCCAGCAAGGCACCTAGCGTTTCAACTTGGCGAAGGCGCTGGCCATGGCGGAGTTCTGGCCAAGACCTTCATCGCGGCGGCTGCCCTGCTGGCGCTCGCCGCGTGCCGGGCCTTGGTAGCGGTTGTCACCGGCCTTGTCGGAAGCAGAACGCGCCGGTGCGGCGCCAAGCTTCATGGTCAGGGCAATGCGCTTGCGCGCCACATCCACCTCCACCACCTGTACCTTGACGATGTCGCCGGTCTTGACCACCTCGCGCGCATCGCTGACAAACTTGTGAGCCAATTGGCTGACATGAACCAGACCGTCCTGGTGCACGCCCAGATCAATAAAGGCGCCAAAGGCCGCCACATTGCTGACCGTGCCCTCCAAAATCATGCCCTCTTTGAGGTCCTTGATGTCTTCCACGCCGTCGTTGAAGCGCGCCACCTTGAAGTCCGGACGCGGGTCACGGCCCGGCTTTTCCAGCTCGCCCAAAATGTCCTTGACCGTGATGACGCCGAAGTGGGCGTTGGCAAACAGCTCCGGGCGCAGGGTTTTCAGCATGTCGGCCCGGCCCATGAGCTCAGCCACCGGCTTGCCGGTCTTGGCCATGATCTGTTCCACCACGGCATAGGTTTCTGGGTGCACGCCGGTGATGTCCAGGGGATTGGTGCCGCCGCGTATGCGCAGAAAACCCGCGCTCTGCTCAAAGGTCTTGGCACCCAGGCCTGTCACCTTGAGCAAGTCCTGGCGGCTGGCAAAGGCGCCGTTGGCCTCGCGCCAGCGCACCACCGCCTTGGCCACGGTACCGGACAAGCCGGAGACGCGCGACAACAAAGGCACGCTGGCAGTGTTCAGGTCCACGCCCACCGCATTGACGCAGTCTTCGACCACGGTTTCCAGCGACTTGGCCAGCGCGCTCTGGTTCACATCATGTTGGTACTGGCCGACGCCAATGCTCTTGGGGTCGATCTTCACCAGTTCGGCCAGCGGGTCCTGCAATCGCCTGGCAATGCTGGCAGCACCGCGCAGGCTAACGTCCACATCGGGCATTTCCTGCGAGGCAAATTCGCTGGCGGAATACACAGAGGCTCCGGCCTCGGACACCACCACCTTGTCGATAGAAGGCGCATCCCCCTTGCTCATGAGCTTGATTAGGTCGGCAGCCAGTTTGTCGGTCTCGCGGCTGGCCGTGCCGTTGCCAATGGCAATCAGGTTCACGCCGTGGCGCAGGCACAGGGCGCCCAGGGTGTGCAGCGAGCCTTCCCAGTCGCGGCGCGGTTCGTGCGGAAACACGGTGGAGGTTTCCACCAGCTTTCCCGTCGCATCCACCACCGCCACCTTTACGCCGGTGCGAATGCCGGGGTCCAGGCCCATCACGACGCGCGGGCCGGCCGGGGCCGCCAGCAAGAGGTCGCGCAGATTGTCTGCAAACACCTTGATCGCCACCTTTTCGGCGTCTTCACGCAGGCGGGCAAACAGGTCGCGCTCGGTGGACAGGCTGAGCTTGACCTTCCAGGTCCAGGCAACACATCTACGGAGCAGGTCATCCCCCGCCCTGCCCTGGTGGCTCCAGCCCAGACGCAGCGCCAGGCGCCCCTCGGCCAGCGTCACCACGGGTGCCGGCCGCACTTTTGTAGCACCTGCGGATACCGCGACAGGTGCTGCCACTGGCGGCTCGGGCAGCACTAGCTTGGCGTCCAGCATGTCGAGGGCGCGGCCGCGGAACACGGCAAGCGCCCGGTGCGAGGGCACCCGGCCGATCGGCTCGTCGTAGGCAAAGTAATCGCGAAACTTGGCCACATCGGGGTTGGTTTCGTCCTTGCCGGCCATGAGCGTCGATTGCAGCAGCCCTTCATGCCACAGCCATTCGCGCAGGTCCTGCACCAGCACCGGATCCTCGGCCCAGCGCTCGGACAGGATGTCGCGCACGCCATCCAAGACGGCCTGCACGGTCGTGAAGTCGTCGCCGGCCTCGGTCTTTTCTGACAACACAAAGGGGGCAGCCTCGTCGGCGGGAACCAACGCCGGATTCGCAAACAGCTTGTCGGCCAGGGGTTCGATACCGGCCTCGCGGGCAATCATGCCCTTGGTGCGGCGCTTGGGCTTGAACGGCAGGTACAGGTCTTCGAGTTCCTGCTTGGTCGGGCAAGCGGCTATGGCTGCCAAGAGGGCTGGGGTCATCTTGCCCTGCTCCTCAATGCTCTTGACCACCGCCAACTTGCGGTCGCGCAGTTCGCGCAGGTAACTGAGGCGCACCTCAAGCTCGCGCAGTTGGATGTCGTCCAGGCCGTCGGTGGCTTCCTTGCGGTAGCGGGCGATAAAAGGCACGGTAGCGCCGCCATCGAGCAGGGCGACTGCGGTCTCCACCTGATTCGGACGGACACGGATTTCTTGCGCGATTTGCGCGATGATTTTTTGCATGGGGAAAGGACGGAAAACTCAAANAACGGCGCCACAAGGGGCGCTCACACTCTGGGTCGGGAGTTTGCCACAGCACATTCGTCCCTAGGCGCACGGTGACACCGAAATGGTGCCCATAATGGTGCCTAACGAAAATTAAAGAGGAACACATTGAACACACGCACTTTGTCGTCGGGTGGACCGCTCAGCCGTCTATCCATCAAATGGAAGCTGGCGTTGCTGGCGGGTGTCGGGGCCGTGGTGCTGGTGGTGCTATCCGCGCTGCTGCTGTGGCTGCAGTTCCAGAGCAGCTACGAGGCACGCAAAACCTCCATCAAGCAGAGTGTGGAAGTGGTGACCTCGATCGTGGATTCCAGCTACCAACAGGAACTAAATGGTCTGCTCAGCCACGAGCAGGCGCAAGCGCAGGCCATCAAGGCCGTGAACGACGCGCGCTACGCAGGCAACGAGTACTTCTGGATCAACGACATGGATGTGCGCTTGATTACCCACCCCTTTAAACCCGAACTCAATGGCAAAGACGTGAGTGGCGTGAAGGATCCGGATGGCAATGCCGTGTTTGTGCGCTTTGTCGATACCGTGAAGAAGGACGGTGCGGGCTACCTGAGCTACCTCTGGCCCAAGCCCGGCCAGGAGCAGCCGGTAGAAAAGGTCTCCTATGTGAGCGGCTTCAAACCCTGGGGTTGGGTCATCGGTTCCGGCCTGTACATGGACGAGCTGCGCACTGAATTCATGCGGGAACTCAAACAAGTGGCAGCGGCCATTGCGCTCGCCCTGGCGCTAACTGCCGCCATGGCCTTCACCATCGCGCGCAGCATTTTGCAACCGCTGGCGCGTGCCGTTGCCGTGGCCCAGGCCGTGGCCCAAGGCAGGCTGGACAATGACGTCACCACCACGGCGAGCGACGAGACCGGTCAGCTCCTGCATGCCATGGGCGCTATGCAAACGACGCTGGTGGCCTTCAACGCCGCACAAACCGAGATGGCGCACCGCCACAAGCAGCTGGGCGAGACCAGCCACCTGATGCCCGTCGAGGAATTTGCCGGGGCCTTTGGCACCATGGCGGCAGACTTCAACCAGATGGTGAGCGCGCAGTCGGAATTGAATGCGCGTCTGGTGCAACTGATTGGCCAGTATGCGCAGGGCCAGTTTGACGATCGGATGGAGGCCTTACCCGGCGAGAAGAGGAAAATCAGCGATGCCGCCGAAGGTGCACGCGCGCAAATGTTGGCCGCCGACACCGCCGCGCGCTTCAATGCCCGCATCAAGGCGGCGCTGGACAATGTCAGCCTGCCGGTGCGCATAGCCGCCGATGACGGCCGCCTGCTCTACATCAACCACGCCTTGCGCGATGTGTTGCGACGCGATGTGCACGCGTTTGGCAAACAGATTCCCGGCTTCGATCCAGAGCACATTGTCGGCGGCAGCGTGGGCGTGTTTTACGCCGACCCGCAGGCGGCGCTGGGGCGCTTGCGCAGCCTGATCGGCACCGTGCAGTCGCACCTGGAACTGGGTGGACGCATGTACCAGCTCACCACCACCGCGGTTATTGCCGATGGCGGCGAGCGCTTGGGTACGATCGGCCAGTGGCTGGACGTGACCGACCAAGTGGCTGCAGAAAAGGAAGTGGATGCGCTGGTGCAGGCCGCAGCACTGGGCAACTTCAGCCAGCGTCTGGCAGCCCAGGGCAAGACCGGTTTTTTTGCCAGCCTGACCAGCGGCATGAACACCTTGATGGACACCAGCGAGAAGGGCTTGAGCGATGTGGCACAGCTGCTGAGCGCCTTTGCCGCAGGCGATTTGACGCATCGCATTGAGCGCGACTACGCCGGCCTCTTTGGCGAGGTCAAGCAAAACGCCAACGCCACGGCCGACAACCTGACGCGCGTGTTGGACGAGGTGCATGCCGCCGCCGACCAGCTCACCAGTGCCGCCAACCAGGTGAGCGCCACTGCCCAGTCACTGTCGCAAGCCGCCAGCCAACAGGCCGCCAGCGTCGAGCAGACCAGTGCGACCATGGATACCATGTCCGCCTCCATTAGTCAGAACAGCGACAACGCCCGCGTCACAGACGGCATGGCCACCCAAACCAGCAAGGAAGCCGGTGACGGCGGTCGGGCGGTGAATGACACGGTGGCGGCAATGAAGCAAATCGCCTCCAAGATCGGCATCGTTGATGACATTGCCTACCAGACCAATTTGCTGGCGCTCAACGCAGCCATTGAAGCGGCCAGGGCCGGTGAACATGGCAAGGGCTTTGCCGTGGTGGCCGCCGAGGTGCGTAAACTGGCCGAGCGTAGCCAGGCTGCGGCCAAGGAGATTGGCGAGCTGGCCATCCGCAGCGTATCCACCGCCGAGCACGCCGGCAAGCTGCTAGACGCCATCGTGCCCAGCATCCAGAAAACCAGCGAACTGGTGCAGGAAATTGCCGCCGCCAGCTCGGAGCAAAGCGAATCAGTGGTGCAAATTGGCGGAGCCATGGGGCAGTTGACCCGGGCCACGCAACAAAATGCGTCGGCCTCGGAAGAGCTGGCCGCAACCAGCGAAGAGCTGTCGGCCCAGGCCGAGGCGCTGCAGCAAAGCATTGCCTTCTTCAAGACGGCGGAAAGTGTTGCGGTGGCCGGCGCCCCAAGCCCGCGCCAAGAACGCCGCAGCGGCGCGCCGCACCCTACGGAGCGTGCGCAGCGCGTGGCAACGGCCGCGCCGCGCCTGGGAGGTGGCAACTTCAGGCCTTATTAAGCTTGGCAGTGCGCTTGATTTTTTTCTTCGACGCGTCGCGGAGCTTGCTCTGCTTGCCTTTGCGTGCAGGCGCGGGGTCTGGCTCCTTGAGTGCCTCCTCTAGGCGCTCGCACAGGGTGCGCAAGATTTTCACCCTGGCGAAGTTTTTGTCATTGGACTCGACCAGCGTCCAGGGCACCTCACCGGTGCTGGTGCGCTCCACCATCTCGCAGATGGCCAGCTGGTAGGCATCCCACTTGTCGCGGTTGCGCCAGTCTTCTTCGGTGATTTTGAAGCGCTTGAAGGCGATTTGCTCGCGCTCCTTGAAGCGTTTGAGCTGCTCCTCCTGGCTGATTTGCAGCCAGAATTTCACCACGATGGTGCCGGCCTCCACCAGTTCGTGTTCGAAGTCGTTGATCTCGCTGTAGGCGCGTTGCCAGTCTGCCGGTACGCAAAAGCCCTCCACCCGCTCCACCAGCACCCGGCCATACCAGGTGCGGTCAAAAATCGTCATGTGCTTGTGGCGCGGCAAATGCCGCCAAAAGCGCCACAGATAGGGTTGCGCCCTCTCCTCTTCGGTGGGAGCCGCCACCGGAACCACTTGGAACTGCCGCGCATCCAGCGCCGCCGTGATGCGCCGGATGGCGCCGCCCTTGCCGGCCGCATCCGCGCCTTCAAAGGCCAGCACCAGGGAGCGATTCTTGAAACGCGGATCACGCGCCAGCTCACTCAAGCGGCCTTGTAACCGGCCCATTTCGGTCCGGTATTTGCTGGCCGCCAGGGCCTGAGTCAGGTCGAGTTCGGACAACACATTGCGGCCGTCGCTGTCCACCCGCACGATGGGCGCCAGCGCCGCTGCAGGCGGCGTCTTTCCACCCAGTCTGGCGTTCAGCGCCGCCAGGATGACCTGCCCGACCTTGAGCGAGCGATAGCGGTCGTCCTCGCCTTCCACAATTACCCAGGGAGCCACCGCCGTGTTGGTCATGCGCAGCAGGTGGCTAGACACCTCCTGCAGCTTGCCATAGGTTTTCAGGCGACCCCAGTGCCAGGGCGTCACTCGCCAGGCGGTATGCGGATCGCTCTCCAGCGCCTTGAAGCGCTCACGTTGCGCTTTTTGCGTCAGGTGAATCCAGAACTTCAGCACCAGCGCACCCTCGTTGATCAGCATCGCCTCAAAGCGATTGATCTGGGCCGAGCGCGCGTCCAGCTCCATTTCGGACAAGTCGCCCTGGATGCGCATGCGTATCGGGTCGGAATACCAGGAGCCGTAAAAAATGCCCACACGCCCCCTGGGCGGCAGCGAGCGCCAGTAGCGCCACATGGCCGGGCGCTCGCGCTCCTCATCGGTGGCGGCCTCAAAGGCCTGGGTGGACAGAAAACGCGGGTCCATCCAGTCATACAGCACGCTGATGGTTTCGCGCTTGCCGGAACCGTCTTCGCCGCTGATCAGCACCACCACCGGGATTTTGCTTTCGGCAAACAGTCTGGCCTGTGCCTCGAGCAGGGCCTCGCGCAATGCGGGCACCTCCTCCTTGAAGCGGNCCTTGCTGACCCGGTGACCGATTTCTGCGGATTCGAACATACAAGCTCCTCTGCTGGATGTGCTCGATTTTGTACCTGCAGATACAAGAATGCCAAAAAAAACCCTCCGAAGAGGGCTTTTTTTGGGGCGGCCTAGAAGCCGCCGAGATCAACCACCCTTGCTGGGGCGCTTGCCGGGGTTCTTTTTGCTGCGTGTAGAGACGCCGCGTTCCAGGCTGATGCGCTGGCCACGACCGCCCGTTGGCAGGGTAAAACCAGGCATGGTTGCGGGACGGGGAGTGGATTTGCGATCAGCTTCGGTAACGATTTTGTTGCCCATTTGGTGTTCCAGGAGAAATAAGTAAAGACCCCCTATTGGAACATTTTTTTTGGCCAGATCTTTTCCATCATTTCAGGCGTCTTTTAGCCCCTTGCCGCTGCGACTTTTGCACCTGCGCCACAATCCATCCATGCAAGCTTTCTACAGCGACCGCTTTGTGTTGCCCTTGCCTCCCGGCCACCGTTTCCCGATGGAGAAGTACCAGCTGCTGCGCGACCGCTTGAATGCCGATCTGCCACAGCTGCGCATGCTGCAGGCGCCCGAGGCCAGCGAGGGTGAGTTGGCTCTGGCGCATGAGCCGGCCTATATCCAGGCCATCGCCGAGGGCACGGTGGACGCGAAAATCCTGCGCGAGATCGGCTTTCCCTGGAGCCCAGCGATGGCGGCACGGGCCAGGCGTTCGGTCGGCGGCACCGTAGCCGCCGGGCGTGCCGCTATGGCCGAGGGCCTTGCCGCCAATCTGGCGGGTGGCACCCACCATTCCTATGCGCACAAGGGCGGTGGCTTTTGCGTGTTCAATGACATGGCCGTCACTGCAAGGGTGCTGCAGGTCGAATGGGGTCGCCGCCATGGCAGCCGTGCGACTCCGCTGCAGGTGGCCATCATCGACCTGGATGTGCACCAGGGCAATGGCACGGCCAGCATCTTCAAAAACGACCGCAGCGTGTTCACCTTGTCGCTGCACGGCGAGAAGAACTTTCCCTTTCGCAAGGAAGACAGCGACATCGACGTCGCCCTTCCCGACGGCTGCACCGACGGCGACTATCTGGCCGCACTGGAAAATGCCCTACTGGAACTGGAGGGCCGCTTTGACCCCGGCGTGGTGCTCTACCTGGCCGGGGCCGACCCGCACGAGGGCGACCGCCTGGGCCGCCTGAAAATCAGCTATGACGGCATGCAGGCGCGCGACCGCCGCATTTTCGACTGGTGTTTTACGCGCCGCCTGCCTTGCGCCTTCGCGATGGGCGGAGGATACGGCAGCAACATTCAAACCACGCTGCAGGTGCAGGCCAACACCTACGCAGTGGCGCTGGAATACTGGCAGCGCTGGCAAGGCTAATCGTCGTGATTGACTGCCATCTCGGCGAACAGCACCTCGGTAAATCCAAACTGCCTGAAGTCGCGCACCCGCATGGGGTAGAGCTTGCCCCACAGGTGGTCGCATTCGTGCTGCACCACGCGGGCGTGAAAACCATCCACCGTGCGGTCGATGGCATCGCCATATTGGTCAAAGCCGGTATAGCGGACATGGGCCCAGCGCGGCACCATGCCTCGCAGACCCGGCACCGACAAACAGCCTTCCCAGTCGCTTTCCTCGGCTTCACTCAACGGCGTGATGGTGGGGTTGATCAGCACCGTGGGCTGCACCACCGGTCGGTCCGGGTAGCGCGGGTTGCGCTCAAAGCTGCCAAACACCACCAGCTGCAGATCGACACCGATTTGTGGTGCGGCAAGGCCAGCGCCATTGGCTGCGCGCATGGTATCGAGCATGTCGGTGATCAGCAGGTGCAGCTCATCGCTGTCGAAATCGGTCACCTTTTGGGCCATGCGCAGCAGGCGGGCATCACCCATTTTCAGAATGTCTCTTACCGTCATTAAAAAATCTCCGTGCTGTGCACTGCGATGCGCATTGCATTTGGGGCGGCCAGGCGCGCACTCATTTCAGCATCTCCAGCAGGGCGGCTTCGTCCAGCACGGCCACGCCCAGCTCCTGGGCGCGGGTCAGCTTGCTACCGGCTTCCGTGCCGGCCACCACATAACTGGTCTTCTTGCTAACCGAACCCGAGACCTTGCCACCGGCCGCTTCGATCATGTCCTTGGCGTCATCCCGGCCCAAGGTGGGCAGCGTGCCGGTGAGCACAAAAGTCTTACCGGCCAGGGGCTTGGGTGCGTCGGACGTTGCTGCGCCCTCCTCCCAACGGACGCCACAGGCGCGCAGTTGATCCACTACCTCGCGGTTGTGCGCTTGGTCAAAAAAAGTGCGAATGCTTTTGGCGACGATAGGCCCAACGTCGTTGACCTGCAGCAGCACCTCCTCGGGGGCGTCCATGATGGCGTCGAGTCCGCCAAAATGCCGCGCCAGTTCCTTGGCCGTGGCCTCGCCCACATGGCGAATCCCTAAGCCAAACAGAAAGCGCGGCAACGTGGTCTGCTTGGATTTTTCCAGCGCATCGACGATGTTTTGCGCCGACTTATCGGCCATGCGCTCCAGGCCAACCAGGGCGCCAAAACCCAGTCGGTACAGGTCCGGCAGGGTGCGAATTACGTTGGCATCCACCATCTGCTCCACCAACTTGTCGCCCAGGCCCTCGATCTCCACGGCACGGCGCTGGCCAAAGTGCAAAATCGCCTGCTTGCACTGGGCGTTGCAAAACAGCCCGCCCACGCAGCGGTGATTGGCCTGGCCCTTTTCACGCACCACGGCACTGCCGCATACCGGGCAAAGGGCTGGCAAGCGGAAGTTGGGGACATAGGGCTGGCGTGGCGTCGGGCCGGATACGCCCGAGCCACTAGCGACCCTGCCGACCACCTCCGGAATCACATCACCGGCCCGGCGCACGATCACCTGATCGCCCACGCGAACATCTTTTTTGCGCACCTCAAACAGGTTGTGCAGGGTGGCGTTGGACACCGTGGTGCCCCCCACAAAGACCGGCTCCAGGCGCGCCACCGGAGTGAGCTTGCCGGTGCGCCCGACCTGCACGTCGATGGCCAGCACGCGCGTCAGCTGCTCCTGCGCCGGAAATTTGTGCGCCACGGCCCAGCGCGGTTCGCGCGTCACAAAGCCCAGGCGCTGCTGCAGGGCCAGGCTGTTGAGCTTGTACACCACACCGTCAATGTCATAGGGCAGCTGGTCGCGGGTCAGCGCTATGTTCTGGTGAAAGGCCACCAGCTCGCCTGCACCGTGCACCACGCGGGTCTGCTCGGCCACCGGAAAACCCCAGCTTTTAAGCGTTTGCAGCAGCTGCATATGGGTGGCAAACAGGCTACCCACCGCTTGCGGCGCCACCTCGCCCACGCCATAGGCAAAAAAGCTCAGAGGACGTTGCGCGGCAATGCCGGGGTCGAGTTGGCGCACCGCTCCGGCGGCGGCATTGCGCGGGTTGACAAAGCTCTTGTCCCCCTTGGCGCGCTGCTGTTCGTTGAGCACCTCGAAATCATCGCGCCGCATATAAACCTCGCCGCGAACCTCCAGCACCTGCGGAACGTCAGCGGTCGAGAGCGATGTTCCGCCGCCGGGCCGCCCCGAGGCGGAACGCGCCCCCTCGGGGGGCAGCGCAGCACGCGTAGCGGCAAGCGTGGGGGCTCCAATCTTTAGCGGAATCTGTCCGATGGTGCGAATATTCTGCGTGACGTCTTCGCCGTTCTCGCCATCACCCCGGGTGGCAGCCTGCACCAGCACGCCGTTTTCATAGCGCAGGTTGATGGCCAGGCCGTCGAACTTGAGCTCGGCCACATACTCCACCGAGGCATCGGTGTCCAGCAGCTCCAGTTCCTTGCGCACCCGGGTGTCAAAGGCCTGGGCTCCCGTCGATTCGGTATCGGTCTCGGTGCGAATGCTGAGCATGGGCACGGCATGGCGCACTGCGGCGAATTGGTCGAGCGGCTTGCCGCCCACGCGCTGGGTCGGCGAGTCGGGCGTCAGCCAATCCGGGTGAGCCGATTCCAGCGCCTGCAGTTCGCGAAACAGGCGGTCATATTCTGCATCGGGCAGCGTGGGCGCGTCCAGCACGTAGTACTGGTGGGCCAGCGTATGCAGTTGCGCACGCAGGCTATCCAGATGGTGGCGATCCTCACTCGGTGGCATGGCAAACAAGTCCAATGTGGCCATGGCCGTTGTCTCTCGAAAAAAGGGAATGCTCAAGAAAAAAGGCGCCGCGCTACCGCCGACCCTGCTGCCAAATCACGTTGTTCCAGGGTGTTGTACAGGGTTTGCAGCTCGGCGCCTATGACCTCCATGGTTTCCAGCGCCAGCGCCTGGCCCTGATCATCGGTCACCACGCCGTCCATGCTGTGCGCCAGGGCAAAGGCGGCGTCGCGCATGCGCTCAAACGGCTGCTCGGCGCGCTCGGCCTGGGCCACATCCAGATGCAGACTGAGCTCGCGGATGGCGGACTGGGCTGGGTCTTCGGCCAGTGCGGCCTGGGAATCAAAGGCCAGCACCAG
>TBL_comb47_HYPODRAFT_10001293_pt1 | contig 32572 bp, 25 predicted proteins | sample TroBogypolimnion_40_FD_10682 | JGI IMG/M metagenome (IMG submission 10682)
TCCAGGGGCTACGACCGGCCCTGCAGGAGAAACTGGGTGGCACGCACCGCCTGGAACTGGAGATCGAGCCCACCCCGCGCGTGAGCCTCCAGGTGGAGAAACTGAAGCAAGTGCTGGAGGCCATGCTGGAGAACTCGACGGAGGCCATGGGGGACAAGCCGGGCCGCATCCTCATGCGCCTCCATGTGGCCTTCGGGGTCGAGCGGCGCCATCCCCAGTCGGGTGTCTGGCCCCTGGCCCTGCCGGAGCTTCCGGCCTCGGTGTGTCTGGAGATCGCCGACGAGGGCCCTGGCGTGCCCGTGGACATCCTCGAGCGCATTTGCGACCCCTTCTTCACGACCAAGGCTCCCGGCAGGGGCCTTGGCTTGGCCGCCACCGTAGGCCTCCTGGCCAGCCACCGAGCAGGCTTCCATCTCTTCAATGGCCCCAGCGGCGGCCTCGTCCTGCGCTGCCACTTCCCGCCCCTGGGGCTTTGAACCCTGGGTTTGATTGCTAAACCAAAAACTGATGAACCACCAAGGCACCAAGAACTGCTGAAGCTTTTCTTGGTGCCTTGGTGCCTTGGTGCCTTGGTGGTGATCAGTTCTCCTTGTTTTCATTAATATGAAATTTCGATTCAATGACGGGGAGGCGCAACCATGGGTGCGACGGTGCAGCAGAAGGTGGAGACGTTCCTGGCCCAGGGGGCCTTTGCAGTGGTGGGGGCCAGCACCCTGCGCGAGAAGTACGGCAACAAGGTGTTGCGCTGCTATCAGCAGCACGGCCGGAAGGTCTTCCCCATCAACCCGCGCGAACCCGAGGTGGAGGGCCTGAAGGCCTACAAGGCCCTCGCCGCCCTGCCCGAGCCCGTGCCCGCCATCTCCATCATCACGCCCCCTGCCATCACCGAGCAGGTGGTCCGCGACGCCGCCGCCGCCGGCGTGACGCACGTGTGGATGCAACCCGGGGCGGAGAGTGTCGAAGCGGTGCGGGCGGCTGAAGAACTCGGGCTGTCGGTCATCGCTGGTGGGCCGTGTTTACTTGTTGTGCTCGGCTATCGCGATTAGGGCCGCACTGGGGGCATCCATTCCCTAACCAGCACGTCGCCCGCAAAATTCGCTGTGCGAATTTTGTTAGAAAAAGATCTTTCCCCCACAAAATTCGCGCAGCGAATTTTGCTCAGACGAGCCCCAGGCTACGGCGCACTTCCAGCCGATGTTCCTCGTGGGCCTGCACCAGCTTCGGGACCTCGTGGTGCCAGAGCTTCGTAAAATCGGCGAAGGAGATGGTCGGCTTCGCCTCGGCGCCAGGCATCGAGGGTTCGGTTGAGTCCGGCGAGGACATCTCGCGGGTACCAGGCTTGAGGGTCATGGGTCTGAGTCCTTAGCAGAGAAAGGTAAGCGGTCTGGAGCTGATAGGCAACCACGGATTCTTCAGGTTTTTTGGGTGTACGTACACTTGCTAGGGCCTCCAGACCCTCGGTCATGCGACCAGGCCCTTCCTCATCCACCCGCACGTGATAGAGCTGGAGATACTTGCCCACCCGGTGGGCCTGCGCCAGGAAGGTCTGGGGGGCCCCGGCGTGGGCCCGGGCCATGCGGTCCAGGGGCACGTAGCGGCCCTCCCGCTCGGAGCGGGCCAGCATGGCCTTGAGGGAGCCTTCCGGGGCCCGGTCGGTGTAGGCCAGGTGGACCTCTCTGCAGCCCCCGCGCCGGATGCGGGTGAGCAGGAAGTCCAGGCCCTGGGGATCTGTATGGGGGGCGTCGAAGACGGCGCCGAAGGCCGGGCCCAGGGCCAAGGCGCCAGTGGTCTTGCCCGTGGCCTGGCCGCCCATGAAGATGATCACCGGCTCGCCCCGGGCATAGGCCAGGGCGCGGTCGCGCAGACGCTTGCCGAGGGCGTTCAGGTGCACGGCGGCGCGGCCCTCGGGATCCTCCAGGGCCTCGTAACCCTGGGTGGGATTGCGCCGCAGGGTGGGTAGCAGGGTGGCCAGCAGATCTCCGTTCACCAGCTGGCCGTCCAGGGTGCCGGAAAAGTTCGCGTAGTCCTCCAGGGCACGATCCGCGTGGCGGGCCAGGGCGGCGGCCTCCCACTGCAGGGCGTCCCGGATATCCCGACGCTCCTCCTCGGGCAACTCCCAGTAGGAGCGGCGCTCGTGCCAGGCCACTTGCTGCCAATGCCGGTCGGGGGTCATCGGGACACGATACCCGCTTTATGCTGGAGCCATGAGCCTCCCGCCTTCTGTTCTCCTCTTCCCCGGCCAGGGTACCGAAGCCGTGGGCATGTCTGCGGGCTGGGAGACCCAGGCGGCCTGGGTGGCGACGCTGGAGGCGGCAGAGGCGCACACGGGCCTTCCCCTGCGGCGCCTCATGGCCGAGGGCCCCCTGGAGGAGCTGCGGCGCCAGCGCCGGGCCCCCTACGTGGTGCTGGCCCACTCCGTGGGGTTGTACCGGGCCTGCCGGGCGGCGGGCATGGCCCTGCCCGTGGCGGCGGTGGGGCACAGCATGGGCTCCTACTCGGCCCTGGTGGCGGCGGAGGTGGTGCCCCTAGAGGCGGCCCTGGATCTCTTTGACGCCGTGGAAGACCTCAGTGAGGCCGCGTTCGTGGACCGCCCCATGGGCATGGCCTTCTTCATCGGTGTCACGGAGCTGGACCTCCGCGCGGCGCTGGCGGCATGGCCGGAACTGGTGCTCTCCAACCGCAATGGCAAGGCCCAATTCACGGTCTCTGGCCCCCGGGAGGGACTGGCGTCCCTGGTGACGGAACTGGAACCCGGAGCCCTCAAGGCGGGGCTGCTGCCGGTGCAGCACCCGCTCCACGGCCCTCACATGGCCTCCCTGCTGCCGGCCATCGCCCGCCGCATGGCTGGCGTGCAGCCTGCGGTCCCGGCCTTTCCTCTGATCTCACACTTCGACGGCCGCCTACTGGAAACAGGACCGGCCGCCTGGGATGAGGGCCTGGCCTCGGTGGCCCTGCCCGTGGACTGGCTGGCGGTGGTGGCCCGACTGGGGGAGCTGGGAGCNNCCCTGGCGGAGTGCGGTCATGGCACCCAGCTGGCAGGTCTCACCCGGTGGGCTGACCGGAAGCTGGTGGTCGCGAAGCTGTCTCCTTCCTCCGTCTAGATCGNTAATTTTGCCGCCCGACACCTAGGAAATAACAATTCAACAAGGCAATTGATTCAGGTTAGCAACACTGCCTGGGTCTGCCATCATGAGGCAGCGTACCCCTCTCCAGGACTCCCCACTTATGGCGTCAACCTCCCTGATCCTTGGCGAAGCACTTGCGAACCGGTGTTCGCAGGTGCTNTACCGGTGCCTGGAGGAAGTGGGCAGCACCAAGGGGGCCCTGTATCTTCGCGTGCCCGGCATGGCCTCCTTNGAGGTGGTGAGCTTCTATGGCTGGCCCCGCGGGACCCGGCCACCTGTGGCCATCCAGGAAGGGCATCCCCTCCTGGTGCACCTGCAGCGGGAGCGCCGTCCCTATGTAGTGAACGACACCTCGGATTCGCCAGAACTGGCGGCCTTCGGGCAGGGGGGCGAGTGGCCCCGGTACCTCATCTCCCCCATCTACCTGGCGGGCGACTGGGTGGGCATCCTGCTCCAGCGGGACCGGGTCAAGGGCGGCACCTTCGAGGTGGACCGGGATGGCCCGCCCACGGTGGCCATCTGCACAGACCTGGTGGAGGCCCTCAAGGAATTTCGGCTCTACGGTAGCCCCTCGGGGCCGCTCCCAGCCGCCCCGGAACCTCTGGAGGACACTGGCGGTGTGGTGCCCGTGGGCCTGCCCACGGCCTCGGCCCTCATTGATGAGGTGGCGCCAGTGCCGGAGCGCCTGCTGCCCCCAGCTCCGACGGCCGCCCCGGCGATGCGGATGCCGGAAACCCGGACCCCCCTGGCTGGGCCCTCGGCCCAGGAACGGATGTACGGCTTCGGCGACAGCCAGGAGGGCTTCTCGGCCCTGCCCTGGGAGGCGGATCGCACCCTCAGTGGCCTCGTGGCGCCACCACCGCCCAACGCGGACCGCAAGCGGGGCATGATTCCGCCGGAGCAGCGGGCCTTCTTCTGGGAGATCGCGGGCCTGCTCAGCCAGATCCTCTCGGCCACGGCNGTGGCGCTCTGGATCGATGATTCGGAAGAGATNCGCCCCATCCTGGCCTACAGCACCCTGACGCTTTCGCCCGAGTTGCAGCAACAGATGCTGGCCCACGCCACCTTCCACCTCCCCAACGTCTTTGAGCCGGACCTGCGGCTCATCACCCGGGTGGAGATCGCCAAAGGCCAGCCCCTCGGCGGCGCCTTCGCCACCTACATGCCGCTCCTGCTCAACGAGACCACCCACGGCCATGACCTGCTGCTGGTCTTCCGCCAGGAGGACCAGTCCTTCTCCATCTCGGAAATCGAGGTCATCGAGAAGCTGGGTCGCATCCTGGGGCTGCACCTGCAGGAGGCCCGGCTCCACGAGCGCTACCACCACGCCTTCCTGTCCGTGAGCCATCGCATCCTGCGCTCCAGCGAGAGCCGCTTGCCCAGCCTCCGCCCCCACAGCCTGGCGACAGCCCGCCTGGCCCGGGACCTGGCCCTGAAGCTGGAGCTGACCACGGAGGAAGTGGAAGCCGTGAGCATCGCCGCCATCCTCCACGATGTGGGCCTGCTCATGCTGGACCCCCAGATGCTGCTCAAGCCCAAGCTGAGCAGCGAAGAGATGAAGCAGGTCCGTAGCCACCCAGAGCTGGCGGCGGTCTTCCTGAAGGATCTGCGCTTCCCCTTCGACGTGGTGAAGATGATCCGCCACCACCACGAGCGCTGGGATGGGCGCGGCTACCCCGAGGGACTCCGGGAGACCAGCATCCCCATCGGAAGCCGCATCATCGGCATCATCGAAGCCTACGAAACCATGACCAGCGGCAAGGGTTACCGCCGCCCCAAGGGGTCGCGCCAGGTGCTGGAGGAGCTGCAGCTCGAATCCGGCTCCCAATTCGATCCCAAGGTGGTGGAAGCCTTTCGCGATCTCGTGACACGCAAGCAGGAGCAGGGCTAGTACCCTGTTCTTGGAGTTGTCATGTCCTTCAACCGGTCCTCGCAGCGTGGATTCACCATGGCCCTCGTGCTGGCCCTGGCCGTGGTCATGGGGCTCATGCTCATGAAGGCCGGTCCCGCCCTGGGCAAGGAAGTGCAGCGGGAGAACGAAGCCGAGCTGATCTTCCGGGGCGAGGCCATCGCGTCGGCCCTCAAGCTCTACTTCGCCAAGACCCACCGCTACCCCAAGGACCTGGATGAGGTCATGAAGCTGCGACCCCGGGTGCTGCGGCAGAAATACACGGATCCCATTACCGCCAGCGGGGACTGGGAGTTCCTCACGCAGGTGCAGGCCGGGGCTTCGGGCAACACGGAAGGCCTGCCCATCGTGGGCGTCCGCACCCGCAGCCCCCTGAACAGCATCCACATCTACCAGTCCAAGACCCAGGTGCACGACTGGCTCTTCTCCGCCGATCAGAACCTGCTGAACCTCAACAACAACCTGAATCAGATTCAGGGCCTGACCGGGGGGGCGATCCCCGTCCAGATCCCGGTTTCGACTCCCACCCCGGGCAAGTGAGGGTCCATGTTCCCCAAGTTTCTGGCCCTCCTCTTCCTGCCGGTCCTCTGCCTCGGCGCCAAGGATTTCAACGCCTGGGCCAAGGCCCTGGAGGCCCGTGGGGTGAGCGTGTCCGCAGGGCTCTGGGACGTGCAGACAGGCAAGGCCCTGGACCGCTTCAAGGATGGTCAGGCCCTCATCCCCGCCAGCACCACCAAGGTGGTGAGTACCTATGCCCTGCTGAAGTGCATGAAGCCTGAGACCACCCTGGAGACGGAAGTCTGGGGTGACCTCAAGGACGGCGTGGTGCAGGGCGATCTGGTCTTCAAGGGCGGCGGCGATCCCCTGCTCACCAGCGAGCGGCTCTGGATGCTGGCCCAGGCTCTGAAGGGCCTCGGCATCACGCGGGTGGCCGGCAGCCTCCGCCTGGACCAGAGCGCCTTCGACGCCCAGCGCAGCCCCGAGGGCTGGGAGAACACTTCCGGGGACACCCTGCCTGCGGTATGGGCCCTGTCCGTGAACTTCAACCGGAACGAGTCCGGGCGTACGGCACAGGACCCGGAGCGGAACGCCCGCGAGATCCTGCAGCGCATCCTCACGGAGGCAGGCATCGCCATCGAGGGCCGCGCAGGCCTGGTGGAGACACCCCGGCGCCTGCTGAGCTGGACCTCGCCGTCCCTGCGGGCCCTGGTCATGGACATCAACAAGTGGTCCAACAACTTCATGGTGGAGATGCTGGTGCGGGACTTCGGGGCGGGCTCCTGGCCCCGGGGCGTGAAGCGGATCCAGGAGTTCTACCGCAGCACCTTCGACCTGGGCCCCGAAGTCATCTGCATCACGGACGGCTCAGGCCTCAGCAAGGAGAACCGGCTGTCGGCGCGCACCCTCGGCATCATCCTGCGCGCGGGCTACCACGACTTCGAGGTGGGGCCGGAGTTCGTGGCCTCGCTGAAGGTGATGGGCGGCGAGCCCTGGAAGCTGAAGATCAAGGATCCCAACCTCACCCGCCGGGTGCGGGTGAAGTCCGGGCATCTGGACCTGGTCACCAGCCTCTGCGGCTACCTGCAGACACTGGATGGGCAGGTGCGGGTCTTCGCCATCGTGCTGAACGGTCGCTGCGACGATGAGGACATTTGGGAGCAGGTGTCCCGTTGGGCCAATTAGGGGGCGGAGCCCTGACCACCAAAGAAGCACCCGACGCCCGTGGTCTGGCGGCGCTCATTCTGGGTGCGTCCCTGCTGGGCTTCGCGGCCATGCTGGTGCGCTGGGCCAGTCCGGCAGGGCCCCTGGTGGTGGGCTTCTACCGCATGCTCTTCGCGCTGCCCTTCGTGGCCCTGCTGGCCCGCGGTCAGGGGCGGCCGGGCACGGGGCGGGCCAAGGCCTGGGCGATGGTGGCGGGCTGCTGCTTCGTGGCGGACCTTTGGATGTGGCACTCGGCCCTGCACCTCACCAGCGCCGCCAACGCGACGCTCCTGGTGACCCTGGCCCCCATCTGGGTGGCCGTGATCTCCGTGCTGTGGATGGGTGCCCGCCTGCGCCGCCGCTTCTGGGTCGGCGTGCTGCTGGCCCTGGCGGGGGCCCTGGTGCTGGGCCTGGCCAAGGGGGCCCGCTGGGGCACCGGTCTGGGCGAGCTGCTGGGCGCCTTGGCCTCCCTGGCCTATGCGGCCTTCACCCTGGCCCTGGGCCGGGCCCGCCGGGACCTCAGCGCCCCGGTGGCCCTGCTTTGGGTGGTGGTCGCCTGCGGCCTGGGCTTCGGCATCCTGGGCTGGACCCAGGGCGAGGCCTTTGGGGGCTTTCCGGCCCGCACCTGGTGGGCGCTGCTCTGCCTGGGCATCCTGGTGCAGGTGGTGGCCTGGTGGTTCATTACGTGGGGCATGGGCCACGTGCCAACGAACCTGGGTGCCATGGGCCTCATGAGCCAGCCCGTGGCCACCGTGGTTCTGGGCTGGGTGCTGCTGGCCGAGGCCCTGCGCCCCCTTCAGGCCATCGGCACCTTGCTGGTGCTGGCGGGCATCGCCCTCTGCGCCTTCGCACCGCCGGTGGTGGAGCGGGCCTGCCCAAATCAGCCTCCTTCCGATAAGGTGGAGGATTGAACGAAAGGAGGTTGCGATGATGACGATGTCCCCCATGGCTGAACCTCCGTCGAGAAGCGCCCGCCAGGGCTAGGCTCTGACCGTCTGTTCGGTGGAACAGGAGCGGCTGTGGGCTGGGTCCGGTGGGCGATCCTCCGTCTGCACCTGGGCACAGCCCCTTCACCTTCCCGTTCCATCTTCCTGTCACGGTGTTTCCATGCGCATGCCTCGGCTTCGGTTCCGTCATCTTATCTCCGCCCTTCTGCTGGCCCCAGCCCTCCCGCTCTGGTGCCAGGCGCCCGCCGTTGAGGAATTTAATATCCACGGGCAGGCCACCGTGGTCAGCCAGGCGGACGACGCCTTCCGCTCGCCCTACCAGGGGCCCAACTCCCTGCATCCGGGCCCCGAGCGGGCCACCTCCTTCACCACGACCCTCATGACCGGCTGGCGGCTCTGGCAGGGAGGCGAGGCCTACCTGGACGCCGAGGGCGCCGCAGGGAAGGGCGTGGGCAGTGTGCTGGGTCTGGCGGGGGCCCCCAATGGCGAAACCTACCGGGTGGGCAATCCCGAGTTTCGCGCCTCCCTGGCCCGGGTGCTGCTGCGGCAGACCTTCAGCCTGGGCGGCGAAACGCAGAAGGTGGAGGACGACGCCCACCAGCTGGGCGGTTCGCGCGATGCGCGGCGCCTGGTAGTCCACGTAGGCAAGTTCAGCGTCATGGATGTATTTGATGGCAACGCAGGCTCCCACGACGCCCGTAGCCAGTTCCTCAACTGGACCCTCATGGGGCAGGGGGCCTGGGATTATCCGGCGGATACCCGGGGCTACACTTGGGGCTGCGCGGCGGAGTTCTATTGGGAAGCCTGGGTGGCCCGCTATGGCCGCTTCGCGGAGCCCCTGGTGGCCAACCAGCTGGAGATCGACCACGGCTTCGCCCGCGCCCACGGCGACGTGGTGGAACTGGAGCATGACCACAGCCTCGGCGAGCTGCCCGGGGCCCTGCGCCTCATGGTCTACCGCAACACCACCCGCATGGGGGACTACCGCCTGAGCCTTGCCCAATCGCCCACAGCACCGGACGTTACGAGTACCCGCGCCTATGGCCGCACCAAGGAGGGTTGGGGCCTGAACCTGGACCAGGCCCTCAGCGCGGATCTGGTGGCCTTTGCCCGCTGGGGCTGGAGCGACGGTCGCAATGAGTCCTGGGCCTACACCGAAGTGGATCGCTCCGTGTCCGCAGGGCTGACCCTCAAGGGCACAGGTTGGCATCGTCCCCAGGATCGCCTCGGCGTCGCGGCCGTGCAGAACGGCCTCAGCCCGGACCACAAGGACTACCTGGCGGCGGGAGGCTTGGGCTTCCTGCTGGGGGACGGGCGCCTGAACTACAGCCCTGAGCGGATCCTGGAAAGCTACTACGCCCTGGGTATGGGCAGGTTCTTCACGGCCAGCCTGGACCTCCAGCGCATCTGGAACCCTGGCTACAACTGCGATCGCGGACCCGTGAGCCTCGTGGCGCTGCGGCTGCACGCGCAGTTCTAGGCCTTTCGGATTTCACCACAACAGAAAACAAGAAATTGGCCACAAAGAACACAATGATCACAAAGCAAGCGCGGGAAACGAACCGGCTTTTCTTTGTGCCCATTGTGTTCTTTGTGGCTGATTTTTTCTAAAACCTTGTGGTGTGGTTCGCTACTCCGGTGTGAGCACGCCGCGCTCTTCGCGGTAGGCGAACAGCTCGCCGAAGCGGCCCCAGGTGACCAGGGTCTCGAAGGTCTGCTCGGAGTTCTCCATGGGCAGGCGCTGCTGCAACTCGGCCAGGAGCTCGTCGGCCTTCAGCTCGCCGTGGTGCAGTTCCAGGAGCTCCTGCACCAGCCGGAAGAGGCGGAGTTCCAGCAGCTGGGCCTTCCAGATGTCCTTGCGGTCATCCATGTTGGCGCGGACGAAGCGCTGGCCGAGCGGCGTGAGCAGAACCTGGCGCTTGGGGGTATCCACGAAGTCCAGCATTTCCGCACCCTTCACCGAGGCGAGGATCTTCTCGAAGGTGACGTGGGTGGCGGCAGCCACCTGGAACAGATCCGCCGTGCCGCCCTGGGTCTCCAGGTATTCCAGCAGGCCCAGGATGTCCGAGGAGGGCGCCGGGGGCAGGGGCTCCACCAGGTCCGCCAGGAGACTGGGGGCCGGGGCCGTGACTTCCACGTCCGGCAGCTCCGTGCTGGTGATGATGTCGTGGAGCTGATCCACCAGACGCAGGAACTCCGGGCTGCGCATGTCCCGGGGGCGGGGCAGGGGGTTCTCCACGATGGTGCGCAGCCGCCCGGGGTTGGCGGAGAGCACCACGATGCGGTCGGCCATGTAGGCCACTTCCTTGATGTCGTGGCTGACCATGAGGATCGAGGACGGGTTGCGCTCGGCGTCGTCCCAGATGTCGAGGATTTCAGCGCGGAGACCTTCGGCTGTGAGGGCGTCCACGTGGCTGAAGGGCTCATCCATGAAGAGGATTTCGGGATCGACGCTGAGGGCCCGGGCCATGCCCACGCGCTGCTTCATGCCGCCGGACAGCTCCCGGGGATAGGCCTCCTCGAAGCCCTCCAGACCCACCAGCTGGATGGCGCGGTGGGCTTTGGCCTTGATGATCTCGTCATCCAGTCCCTGGGCCTGGAGCACGGTCCGCACATTGGACTCCACGGTCATCCAGGGGTAGAGGGCGAAGTTCTGGAAGACGATGGCCACGCCGGGGTTCAGGCCTTCCATCTTCTTGCCGTGGTAGTAGGTGCGCCCCTTGGTGGGCTGGATGAGCCCCGCGAAGATGCGCAGGATGGTGGACTTGCCGCAGCCCGAGGGGCCGATGAGGCAGACCACCTCGTTGGCCCGGATGTCCAGGTTGATGTCCTCCAGCACCCGCAGAGGGTGGCCGGTATCGCGCTGGAAGGACTTCTGGATGCCCTTCAGTTCGCAGATGACCTCGTGTGTCGCATCGGTGGCGTGGATCATGGCTCCCTCACTTGGACAGGGAATAGCGGGTTTCGGCGATTTGGTAGAGGGGCTTCCAGACCAGGCGGTTGAAGAGCACCACCGTGGCGGCCAGCACCAGGGTGGAGGCCGCCAGCAGTGGGAAGTTCCGCGACTCGCCGGCCTGGCTCACGATGGCACCCAGGCCGAAGGTCTGCAGGGTGGGGCCGCTGATGTTGTAGTACTCGGACACGATGCTGGCATTCCAAGCGCCCCCGGCCGCCGTAAGGCAGCCCGTCACCAGGTAGGGGAAGATGGCGGGCAGGTAGAGGTTGCGGAAGCGCTGCCAGCGGCTGAAGCCGAAGGCCGTGCCCACCTCCCGGAGGTCGCTGGGGATGGCGCTGGCGCCGGCGATGACGTTGAACAGGATGTACCACTGGGTGCCCAGCAGCATCAGCACGATGCTGCCCCAGCCCAGGCCGATCTTCATGGAGGCCAGGATGGCCACCACCACCGGGAAGAGCATGGGCGCGGGGAAGGAGGCCGCCACCTGGACGATGGGCTGGAAGATGCGGGAGAGGCGCTGGGAGAGGCCAATGGCCAGGCCTGCGGGCAGGGTCCAGCAGAGGCCGATGAGGATGGAGGCCATCACGCGGGAGAGCGTGAGCCCGGCGGCCTTGAGGAGGGTCCACCAGGCCCCGGAAGGCAGCTGGTGCAGGAGGTGGAAGATGCCGAAGCCGCCCAGGATCAGAAAGCCTGTGAGGAAGACTAGGGCCACCAGGGACAGCCAGGGGGCTGCGTGGGCGGCCTTGTCCACACTGAGGTCCACCACCACGAGCTTCTTGACCGGCTTGCGATGCTGGCGGAGCCGCCGCTGCTTGGCGCGCCAGCGATCCCAGCGGCGGATGAGGCGGGAGCCTCGGATGAGGTTCAGGAACCAGCTCTGGGAGTCGGCCACCTGCATCGTGTCCTCGATGCGGAAGCGCTGCGCCCACACCACGATGGGCCGCCACAGAACCTGGTCCAGCAGCACGATCATGAGGATCATGGCCGCCACGGCCCAGAGCTGGGCGCGCACATCGCTGCGTTCCACGGCCATGCTCATGTACGAGCCCAGGCCGGGCACCCGGAAGTCCTTGTCGCCGAGCTTGAAGGCTTCCACCAGCATGAGGAAGAACCAGCCCCCGGCCATGCTCATCATGCTGTTCCAGGCCAGGCCCGTGGTGGCGAAGGGCAGCTCCACCCACCGGAACCGCTGCCACCAGTTGAATCGGTACACGGTGGCGGCCTCGTGCAGTTCCGCGGGCACGCTCTTCAGCGAGTGGTAGAGGCTGAAGGTCATGTTCCAGGCCTGGCCCGTGAAGATGGCGATGATGGCCGTGAGCTCGATGCCCACGTTGCTGTGGGGGAAAGCGGCCACCAGGGCCAGCATGAGCGGCACGATGAAGGTCATGACGGGGATGCTCTGGAGGATGTCCAGCAGAGGCACCAGCAGGCGCTCGGAGCGGGCATCCTTGGCGGCCCAGTAGGCGTAGACCAGGGTGAAGAAGAAGGAGAGCAGGTAGGCCGCCAGTCCCCGCATCATGGAAAAGAAGGTGTACTTGGGCAGGGCCCAGGGGGAGAGATCCATGGCCAGCACGGGCCGCTGGATGGCGGTCCACTGGTGGCCCAGCAGAATCAACCCGTAGAGCATGCCGAAGGCGGCCGCCACGAGCAGCAGGTCCACCCAGCGGCGGCGGCGGAAGGGGGTGAACAGTGCGTTGGCCTGTCCCCACATGGTGTCGAGAAATCGGTTCATCATGGCCGGTCCGAAGGAGCGAATGGGGCGCCGGGGCGCCGCCATCCCGTTCAGGGTGCGGAAGCGGGGGAGTCGGAGATGGCCGCCTCAGCGGGCGGCGGGACTCGACGGAGGTTCAGAAAGGTCGGCATGTCGTCCCATCGAAACCTCCTTTCCGGCCTTGGAGCCATGGCCAGTCTGACCCTGGGCTTGGCCCCGGTCAACCCATTCGGGGGAGTCTGGAGGGCCCGCCTGGAAAAGAGCTGGAACCCAGCGCGGCCATGGCCTCAACCGAATCGAGAGGCATGGATGGGAAGCGGTACCGAACTGGTTTCTTGGCACTCTCACCGTTCCTCACCAGTAGAACTTCATTAACAACCAGGTCCGGGTGGCCATGGCGGGGATCAGGCAGAAGACGCCGACCTGAACCGAAACAAGCTGTTGAAACGGTGAGAGCCGGTGAGAAAGCAAAAGCAGAGCATGGGGAAAGGCTGGGGCTTGCCCATGTGCCCTCAGAGTCATTCTCTGCGGCCTCTGTGACCGCTCTGTGCCCTCGGTGTTCCGGTTTGGATCTTTGATCTTCAGGGCCTGGGCACGGCCTGCAGGAGCTGGGTGATGGCCTGGTCCGTGGTGGCGCCGTCGGCTTCGCTTTCAAAGGTGAGCAGGAGGCGGTGGCGGAGGACGTCCGGGGCCAGATCCACCACATCCTGGGGCAGGACATGATCGCGGCCCTGGAGGTAGGCCAGGGCCCGGGTGGCGGCCTGCAGGGACAGCGAGGCCCGGGGGCTGGCGCCACAGCGAAGCTGCTCCTTGCCCTTCCAGGGCTTGCCGTGGCCGGGGCGGGTGGCCTGCACCAGGCGCACGATGTAGGTGCGGATGGCATCGTCCAGGCGCACCTGCTGGGCCTCACGGCCCGCGGCCAGGAGGCTGGTAGCGTCCACGACGGGATGCACCTCGGCCCCCGTGAGGTGGGCGCGGCGCAGGACTTCGATTTCGTCCTCCTGGCCCGGGTAGTCCACTCGCAGCTTGAAGAGGAAGCGGTCCATCTGGGCCTCGGGCAGGGGGAAGGTGCCCTCCTGCTCCAGGGGATTCTGCGTGGCCAACACCAGGAAGGGGTCCGGCAGGGCAAAGCTTTCCTCGCCCAGGGTGACTTGGCGCTCTTCCATGGCTTCCAGCAGGGCCGCCTGAACCTTGGAGGGGGCGCGGTTGATCTCGTCGGCCAGCACCAGGTTGGCGAAGATGGGTCCCCGCTTGGGTGTGAAGGTGAGCTGTTTGGGGTCGAAGATCAGGGTGCCCACCACATCGCTGGGCAGCAGGTCCGGCGTGAACTGGATGCGGCGGAAGCTGGTGTGGCTGGCGGAGGCCAGCGTCTTGATGGTGCGGGTCTTGGCTAGGCCCGGCAGGCCCTCCAGCAGCACGTGGCCCCGGCAGAGCAGGGCCACCAGGAGGCGGTTCAGCAGTTGCGGCTGGCCCACGATCACCTTGCGGCACTCGGCGAGGAGCGGTTCCAGACTGTGGGCGGAAGCGGAGGTCATGGGAATCCCGGAGCTGCTCCCATCTTGCCCCCCCAGCCGGGCAAAACCAAAACCGAAACCGCGAAAGACGGGAAAGTAGCCGATCTTCCGCTTTTCTTAGAGTCTTCAGGGTGGATCAGTTGATCAGCAAGCCACAAACTCCCGGCCCGATGACCCTGACCGCTGGTAGATGCGCCCCGACCCACGGTAGGGACTTACCAGCGCCGCCGCCGCTGCTAGGCTCCTCGGAAACCCTGATTTCCATTCACTCCCCTTTGGAGGACCCATGCGATCTGCAGTCATCGTCGAAGCCAAGCGCACACCCGTCGGCCGAGGCGTCAAGGGCGCCTATGCGGCCACCCGTCCCGAGGCCCTGGGCGCGGCGGTACTGGAGGCCCTCAAGCCCCTGCTCAAGGATTGGTCAGGCCTGGAGGATGTCCTGGTGGGTTGCGCCATGCCTGAGGGTGAGCAGGGCATGAACATGGCCCGCCTGGTGAGCTTCCGCGCCGGCCTGCCCATCACCGCCGGGGCCGCCACCATCAACCGCTTCTGCGGCAGCAGCCAGGAGGCCATGCTCATGGCCGCCCGGGCCATCATGGCCAACCAGGGCGATCTCTTCCTGGCGGGCGGCGTGGAGAGCATGTCCAAAGTGCCGATGATGGGCTTCAACCCCAGCGTGGATCCCTACATCAACGAGACCTACCCCCAGGCCTACTGCTCCATGGGCATCACCGCCGAGAACCTGGCCAAGGAATACAAGGTCAGCCGCCAGGAGCAGGACGAGTTCGCCTTCCAGAGCCACCAGAAGGCCGCTGCCGCCTGGAAGGCCGGCAAGTTCGACCGCGAGGTGGTGCGCTTCGAGACCAAGGGCCTGGACGGCAAGCTGGTCACGCTCCAGCAGGACGAGTGCATCCGCGCTGAGACCACCGTCGCCAAGCTGGGCGAGCTGAAGCCCGCCTTCCTGGCGGACGGCACCGTCACCGCTGGCAACAGCTCCCCCATCACCGATGGCGCCGCCTTCCTGCTCGTCATGGAAGAGGAACTCGCGAAGTCCCTGGGCCTCAAGCCCCGCGCCCGCATCCTGGGCGGCGCCGTGGCCGGTGTGGCGCCCGAGCGCATGGGCATCGGTCCCGTGCCCGCCGTGAAGAAGGTGCTGGCCCGCTTCGGCCTCAGCCTGGATCAGATCGACGCCCTGGAGCTGAACGAGGCCTTTGCGGCCCAGAGCCTGGCCGTCATCCGCGAGGGCGGCTACGACTCCGCCAAGGTGAACGCCTGGGGCGGCGCCATCGCCTTGGGCCATCCCCTCGGCGCCAGCGGCGCCCGCATCCTGACCACCCTGCTGAACCGCCTCGAAACCGATGGCGGCAAGTACGGCATCGCCACCATGTGCATCGGCGGCGGTCAGGGCATCGCGTCCGTCATCGAGAAGCTCTAACCGCGAAATTCGCGAAATAGCGCAATAGGGCCTTTTCGCGTCCTTAAGCGTGTTTCGCGGTTCCCTCTTTTGAGGTTTCCAATGAATATCAAAAAAATTGCGGTTCTCGGTTCGGGTGTGATGGGCTCGGGCATTGCGGCGCATGTGGCGTCGGCGGGCTGCCTGGTGGAGCTGCTGGATATCGTCATCGACGAGGCGGCGCCGGATAAGCTGGCGGAAGGGGCCCTGGCGGCCCTGGCCAAGGCCAAGCCCGCCCTGGCCATGCACGGCTCCTTCCTCAAGAAGATCCGTCCCGGCAACCTGAGGGATCACCTGGACCGGCTCTCGGATTGTGACTGGGTGGTGGAGGTCGTGAAGGAGGACTTGGCCATCAAGCAGGAGCTCTATGCCCGCCTGGAACCCAAGCTCAAGCCCGGCGCCTGGATCAGCTCCAACACCTCGGGCATCCCCTTGCGCCTGCTGGTGGAGGGTCGCACGGACGCCTTCCGGCAGCACTTCGTCATCACCCACTTCTTCAACCCCGTCCGTTACCTGCGCCTGCTGGAGTTCGTGAAGGGCCCCGAGGTCGATGAGACCGACGCCCTGGCCTTCCGCACCTGGCTCGAAGAGGGCCTCGGCAAGGAAGTGGTGCCCGCCTTCGATAGCCCCACCTTCATCGGCAACCGCATCGGCATTCACGGCATCATGGCCACCCTGCACATGGCACTGGCGGAGAAGATCCCCTTCGAGGTGCTGGACTCGGTGCTGGGCGATGCCGCCGCCCGGGCCAAGAGTGCCGCCTTCCGCACGGCGGACTTGGCGGGCGTGGACATCCTGGCCGCCACCGCCAAGAACGTCTACGACCTCTGCCCGAACGACGAGGTGCGCGACACCTTCAAGTTCCCGGACTTCCTCCAGTTCATGCTGGACAACAAGCTGCTGGGCAACAAGACCAAGCAGGGCTTCTTCAAGAAGGGCCCCAAGGACGCCAAGGGGAAAAAGACTTTCTTGGCCCTGGACCCCACGACCCGGGACTACATCCCCCAGGTGAAGCGGGACTGGCCCATCCTCAAGGAGCTAAAGGGCATAGATGATCCCTCCGAGAAGGTGAAGACGCTGCTCACCAGCGACACCGAAGCCGGGCGCCTGGCCTGGCGCTGCATCGCGCCGAACCTCACCTACGCTGTGAACCGGCTGGGCGAGGTCACGGACGGTCCCCTCAACGTGGATCGCGCCATCAAGAACGGGTTCGCCTTCGAGGTGGGCCCCTTCGAGTTGTGGGACATCCTGGGCGTGGACCGCGTCGTGGCGCGCCTGCGCTTCGAGGAGCTGGCCGTGCCTCCCCTGGTGGAGCGGATGCTGGCCCAGGGACTCCCGAGCTTCTACCGCTGGGAGCATGGCGTTCCGGTAGCGCAGCTGAACCCCAAGACCCTGGCCTACGATCCCATCCTCGAGGATCGGCGCATTACCATCCTCAAACGTGAGGAGGGACGAGGCAAGGTGGTGGCCGAGAACGGCAGCTGCCAGCTCATCGACCTGGGCGATGATGTGGCCTGCCTGGCCTTCCGCAGCAAGATGAACGCCCTCGATGACGGCATCATCGGCCTCATGGAGGACACCATCCAGAAGCACATCCCAGGCCGCTTCAAGGGCCTGGTGGTGGGCAACCAGGGCCAGCACTTCAGCGCCGGGGCCAACCTGGTCATGGTGCTGAACGCCGCCAAGGAAAAGCAGTTCGACCTCATCGAAGAGGTGGCGCGGCGCCTGCAGTACGCGGGCCGGATGCTCACCTATGCTCCGTTCCCCACGGTGGCGGCGCCCTTCAACCTGGCCCTGGGCGGCGGCTGCGAAATGACCATGGCCTGCCAGCGGGCCGTGGGTCACGCCGAGCTCTACATCGGCCTGGTGGAAGTCGGTGTGGGCGTCATCCCCGCTGGCGGCGGCTGCCTCCAGATGCTGCTCCGCATGGAGGACGCCATGACCGCCAAGGGCGAGTTGGGGCCCATGCCCAAGGTGAAGGCCGCCTTCCAGGGCATCGGCACCGCGGTGGTCCACACCAGCTTCGACGAGGCCCAGCGCAACGGCTACCTGCGCCGCACGGACCGTCGCGTCATGAACAAGGCCTTCCTGCTGCATGAAGCCAAGCAGGAGGTCCTGAAGATGGCTGCGGACTTCCGGCCCCTGCAGGAGCGCACCCTGCGCCTGCCGGGCCGGGGTGGCGCCGAGGCCCTCAAGTGCGCCGTGCGGGACTTCCAACTCCAGGGCCTGGCCTCCGAGCACGACGGCATCATCATGGGCGAACTGGCCACCATCCTCACAGGTGGCGATGTCAGCCTGGTACAGGATGTCAGCGAGGAGCGCATCCTCGAGCTGGAGCGCCAGGCCTTCGCCCGCCTCTGCAGCTACGAGAAGACCCAGGCCCGCATGGACGCCATCCTCAAAACGGGTCGCCCCCTGCGGAATTAGTGCCTGAGCCAATCGCGGCCGCAAAGGGCGCGGCCACGATTGGCTTTGGGGCAAAGCTGGCCAGGCCTGGTTCTGGCTGCTTTTTACTACCTCAGAACCGCAGGTTCTGAGGCCTCCCCGGCATTCGTCGGAACCCGTACCATTTTGTGACTTAGGGCGCCTTTTCCGAGGCGCCCGTTTTTCTGTGTTGCCAGGGTGTAACAAGCTCGGAACACTTGGGGCGGTCCACATTGGAACCAGACAATTAGGAGGTACTGTGAGCGGAAATTCTCAGTCGACTCCACGCGTAGCGGCCATCGTCGGTCCCTACCTCTCTGGAAAGACCTCCTTGATGGAGAGTCTTCTCTTCGTGGCAGGCGCTCTGCCGCGCAAGGGCTCCGTCAAGGAGGGGAACACGGTGGGAGACGCCTCCCTGGAAGCCAAGGCCCGCCAGATGAGCGTCGAGGCCAGCCTTGCGACCTGCACCTTCCAGGATGAGACCTGGACCCTCATTGATTGCCCCGGTTCCGTCGAATTCAGCCAGGAGACGGCCCACGTCCTCATGGCTGCCGACATTGCTGTGGTGGTCTGCGACCCGGACCCGGGCCGCGCCCTGATGGTGGCCCCCACCATGAAGTTCCTGGATGACCACAAGGTGCCCCATGTGGTCTTCATCAACAAGATGGAGGCCTCGGGCAATGCGGGCAAGCTCAAGGATGTGCTGAACGCGCTGCAGGTGGTCTCGGAGCGTCCCCTGGTGCTGGTGGAGATCCCCATTCGTGAGGGCGACCAGATCACGGGCTATGTGGACCTCATCAGCGAGCACGCATACAAGTACGAAGCTGGGAAGGACGCGGACCTCATGCAGCTGCCCGAGTCGGTCCTGCCCGAGGAGCACGAGGCTCGGCAGGCCATGCTGGAGAAGCTGGCGGACTACGATGACCACCTCATGGAGGAGCTGCTCAGCGACGTAGTGCCGCCCATGGACGAGATCGCCGAGGACATGGCCAAGGACGTGCAGGATGACCTGCTGGTGCCGGTCTACTTCGGTTCCGCGGACAAGGACGCCGGCGTGCGCCGCCTCTTCCAGGCCCTCTGTGACGAGGCTCCCCGCGTGGACGCCACGGCCACGCGGTTGGGCATCCCCGAGGGCAAGGAGGCCCTGGTCCAGGTATTCAAGACAGTCCACGCCCAGCACGTGGGCAAGCTCAGCATCGCCCGTGTCTGGCGCGGCGAGGTGGCGGACGGCTCGAGCCTGGCGGGCAGCCGGGTGAGCGGCATCAACAAGCTCTTCGGCTCCCAGCAGATCAAGCAGCAGAAGGGCTGCGCCGGCGATGTGGTGGCCCTGGGCCGCATGGATGAGGTGCACACCAGCGAGGGGCTCACGCCCACCGCCAAGCTGGAGCTGGCCTGGCCCGAGCCCATGCAGCCCATGCTGGCCCTCAGCCTGCACACCACCAAGAGCGGCGACGATGTGAAGCTCTCGCTGGCCCTGCAGCGCCTCTGCGAGGAGGATGCCTCCCTCAAGATCGAGCAGAACGCAGAGACCCAGGAGCGCATTCTCTGGGGCCAGGGCGAGGTGCACCTCAAGTGTGCCCTGGACCGCCTCAAGAGCCGCTTCGGCCTGGACGTCCTGCACCATCCCCCCATGGTTCCCTACCGCGAGACCTTCACCAAGGCCGCCAAGGTCCACGGCCGCCACAAGCACCAGACCGGCGGCCACGGCCAGTTCGGCGACGTTTGGCTGGAGATCAAGCCCCGCCAGCGGGGCGAGGGCTTCGAGTTCGAGGAGAAGATCGTCGGCGGTGTCGTGCCGAGGAACTTCTTCGGCGCCGTGGAACACGGCGTGGTGGAGTGGATGAAGCGCGGCCCCCTGGGCTTCCCCGTGGTGGACATCTACGTCGCGCTGGTGGACGGCAGCTACCACACCGTGGACAGCTCCGACATGGCCTTCAAGACCGCCGCCCGCGTGGGCATGAACGAGGCTGCCCCGGTCTGCCACCCGGTGCTGCTGGAGCCCATCTGCGAAGTGCACATCTGCGTCCCCAGCGAATACACGCCCAAGGCCCAGCGTCTGGTCACGGGCCGCCGGGGCGGTCAGGTGCTCGGCTTTGATGCCCGGCCCGGCTGGTCCGGCTGGGACATCGTCTCCGCCTACATCCCCCAGGCTGAGATGAGCGATGTGGTGGTGGAACTCCGCAGCCTCACCATGGGCGTCGGCTCCTTCACCTGGGCCTTCCACCACCTGCAGGAGCTGGTGGGCCGCGACGCCGACAAGGTGGTCGAAGCCCGGAAGCAGACCAAGGCACCGGCGTAGGGGCAGTCGTTCTGTAACGATGGTTCGCCAGGGCTCCGGCCCTGGCGGGCCGGAGTTAGAAAATACTCTCCCCGGTGGGGTCTACCTCTTTGGGCCCCGGGTCAGCTTGAGCATGTCGCTCCTGCGCTTCATGGCGTCTGAAACCGTGGGCCCAACGGGCTGCCCGGGCACACGGTTGACCCCGGTGAGGACATTCCCGGTACCTTCGTCGAGGACGTTGGCGGAGGCATTGCCACCAATCACATAGCAGTTGGAGCTGCCCGAGCCCAACCAGATGGGGGCGACCTGGGCGATGACCTGGTTCACCTGGTTGGCCTTGAAGGTGCCCTTGCCGACCAGATCCCAGCCCCAGGGCGCAGCATAAATGCCCGCGAGGCCCTGGCCTGAAACCTTATTGTTGGCTACCACCGCACCCTGCACGCCACCGAGATAGATCCCCCCGTAGGCTGTATCCAGGCTGAGCGTGTTGTGAGACACCTCCGTCGCCGCTTTGATCCAGCCATCCGAGAGGAAGGCATAGTCACAAATGGTGATGCCATCGGCCCACTCGGTGGCGCGGATATCGTTGTGTTCCAGGACATAGGTGGAGGTCCGGAAGGGCCACCAGCCCCCGTTTCCCTGGATGATATAGGCGGCCGCCATGGCCCAGGCCTGGAGCTTGTTGGAGGTGATGGCGACCGGGCTGTTTTCTTGATCCTGGATCAGGGGGCCAGCAGCGACATTGGTGAAGCCGTTGCCCTCCACCTTGATCACGCTGTCCTTCTGGCTGCGGTTGTCATAGCCGAAGGTCATGTTCTCAAGGTCCACCTGAGCGAGTTTGTGGCTACCCGTCATGGGGGCCCCGAAGGCGTTGTCTGGGGACCAGTGCAACCCCCTGCCCGCCACGAGGATGCCGTATCTGACATTGAAGCCGTGGTCGAGGACGTTGGCAGCGTTGTTGGTGGAAGCCGACAAGTGCAGGCGCTCGAAGGCTGTGTTCACAGTTTCGCCCGTCACTACAACCATGTTGAAGAGCGCTCCGTTGAACCAGTCCTCATCGCCCCGATCTACCTCCCGGGACAGAGTCCGTGACCAACAGGCTGAAGTCGGACGCGGTGATGTCCCCCGTTTGGCCCATGGGAATATCAAAATAGAAGAGGGTGCTCAGGCTGGCCCCGTTGTACTGGTTGTCGGGGAAGAGAATGCTGATGGGAACCCCCCCCGATCTTGGCACCTGGCAGAACCTTGATGAAGGTCAGGTCCTTCCCTGCGCCACGGATGGCGCCGTTGAAGGGGGTCCGCACCCAGACTGGATTCGCCAGATAGTAGGTGCCGGCGTCCAGGGTGACCACCTCCCCCGCCCCAGTTGCTTCAAGGGCAGCCTGGATGGCTGTGGAGGAATCCACCTCGGTGGCGGGGCAGGGGACCCGATGAATCACAGCCGGTGTTCCTGCCTTGGCGAGGGTCAGCGCCGGGAACGCGGTCAACCCGAGCAGCGCCGCCAAGATCGTTCCTGGCATGCATGGCCACTTCATACCACCTCCCATAAATAGGGGATCGGGTCCAGAGCCGGGTGGAACCGGGTTGACCCTGATCGAGTTAAGCAACATCACCAAGCTTGAGCCCTATTCCGCTTCATCCAGCTGTTTGGGTGATACGCGCAGAAAATTACGGCTTTGTATAGATGATGTCAATGTTTTTTATAGATTGAACTCTGGGCGAGTGGCATTGCAAACCGATTCTTCCTTCTCAGTGAGACAATCTAATTCTGGATTCTCAATGGGACTCCGGATCAGGGAGTCGAGTTGGCACAGAAGGGCGTCCAGATCATCAGCGTTGAACCCGGCAGCCTGGCCGAGGAGGCGGGGCTCCGCCCCGGCGACACGCTGTTGGAGATCCACGGCGAGGCCGTGCTGGACCAGCTCAGCTACCAGTACCTCATCACGCGGGACGACGATGCAGAGTTGCTGCTGCAGCGGCCGGACGGCAGCACCTTCGAGGCCTACGTGGAGAACGGCGGCGAGGGTATCGGGGTGGACCTGGCCCAGGATGAGGTGAAGGTCTGCAAGCAGAACTGCGTCTTTTGCTTCGTGCACCAGATGCCCAAAGGCTTCCGCAAATCGCTTTATCTGAAGGACGAGGACGTGCGCCTCTCCTTCCTCTACGGCCACTTCACGACCCTCTCCAGCAGCGATGACGCTGAGCTGGACCGCATCGTGCGTGAGCGCCTCAGCCCCATCCATGTTTCCGTGCACGCCACGGACCCCGTGGCCCGCATCAAGGTGGTGGGCAATCCCCGGGAGGGGGACATCCTCCGCAAGATCGACCGCCTGCTGGCCGGGGGCATTGACGTGCACACCCAGGCCGTGGTGGCGCCCGGTCTCAATGATGGCGCCATCTGGCAGCAGACCGTGGACGACCTCTGGAGGCGCCGGAAGGCAGGGCGGGGCAGCGTGCTGAGTCTCTCCTGTGTGCCCGTGGGCCTCACCGCCCATCGCGAGCACCTGCCCTCGGTGCAGGACGTGGGCCCCGATTTCGCCCGGGGCTGGGTGGCCCGCTGGACGCCAGAGGTGCGCAAGTACGCCAAGGCCTGTGACGGGGAACCCTGGCTGCTGCTGGCGGACGAGTGGTTCACCCGGGGCGGCATCGAGGTGCCGGGCCGGGCCTTCTACTCGCGGTCCTGGGCCCAGCTGGAGAACGGCGTGGGCCTGGTGCGTCGCTTCCTGGAGCACAGTCGCCGCTTCATCAAGAGTCCCCGGGCCCAGGGGTTCCAGGGCAGGCGCGTCCTGCTCCTGACGGGGCCCAGCTTCGCACCGACGCTCACGAAGGTTGTGGCGGACCTGAACCGCGCCGTGGGCAGCCACCTGCGGGTGGTGGCGGCCACCAACTTCAGCTTCGGTGAGACGGTGACGGTGGCGGGCCTGCTCTGCGGCCAGGACCTCAAGTACGCGGCCCACGCGGACCGGGACGCCAAAGGTGGCAAGGCCGATTGGGTGGACGCCGTGGTGGTGCCCTCCTCCAGCCTCCGCACCGTCACGGGGCCCACGGACCAGTACACTCTGCGGGGCGCCGTGGTTCGTGAAGAAGGCACCTTCCTGGATGACCTGACGCTGCCCCAGCTGGCGGCGGACCTGGGCGTTCCCGCCGTGCCGAGCGGCGCCAACCTCTCGCACCTCCTGGATCATCTGGAAGCCGCCGACCGCGGCGCCTTCCGCGGCGGCGCCCTCACCGAAGCCTTCCACCCCGCCGGTCTCAACCAACCCCAGGGCGCCTACAACCCTTGATTGATGGCGGTCCGGGGGAAGCTCCGGACTGCGCTCGGAGATAGATGAAAATAGGGCCCGATAGCACGGCCTTTTCTTGCTCAGCGCGGGAGGTCGTACCTTCAGGGTGTAATCGGCGCTGGTCGCGCTGAGCTGAGTGCAACATCCGTGGTTTCCCTTTTTGCCCCCACATCGGATCATTCGGGGATGACTGCCGCCCTCGCCGCCCTGTCCCGTCGCCGCATGGTGGCACGGGGGCAGTTGGCGGGGTCGGCGCTGTGTTTCGGGTTGATGGCCATCCTGGCGCGGAAGCTGACGCTGCCGGGCATGGGCTTCACGGCGGGGCATCTGGCGGTGCTGCGCTTCGTGGTGGGGGGCCTCCTGAGTCTAGTGGCCTTCTCGGTCATCCCCGGTCTCTACAGGCCCAGCAACTACCGCCTGCTGGTGATGCGGGGTCTCTCGGGCGGGGCCGTGGTGGTGCTCTACTTCTACGCCCTGGCCCACGTGCCGGCGGGGGAGGCGGGGATCCTCTACAACGTGTTCCCGGTGCTGGCCACGGCCCTGTCCCTGGTGGCCTTCCGGGAGCGGCCCACGGTCCACCTCTGGCTCGCCATCCTGGCGGCCTCGCTGGGCGTGGTGCTGGTGCTGAGCCAGGGGCACCTGGGCCTGGGCTTCGGCCGGGGCCAGGTGGCAGCCCTGGCGGCGGCGGGCTTCGCGGCCACCAGCGCCATCGCCATTCGCGCGGTGCGCCACACGGACAACGCCGCCACCATCTTCTTCTTCTTTTGCGTGGCGGGGCTGCCCGTGGTGCTGCCCTTCGCCCTGACGCCCTTGCCGGGAGGCCTGGTGCCCTGGAGCCTGGCCCTCCTCATGAGTGTCCTGGCTTACGGGGGCCAGATGCTCATGTCCCAGGCCTACGGCACCCTGGCCGTCTCCGAGGCGGCCATCTGGCTGCAGCTGCTCCCCATCACCCAGTACCTGCTGGCCGTGCCTCTGCTGGGTGAGCGCGCCACCGCCTTCGGACTGGCCGGCGTCCTCATCACCGTGGCCGGTGTGGCCTACGGCACGGTCATGGGGGCGAGGCGGCGGGGCTGATGCAAGACAAAGGCTCACCACGAAGGCCACGAAGCAGAACCCAGCCTTTCTTCGAGGTGTCCCTGTCTACGTGGTTGTTCTAATAAAAAAGAGGGCCCCAATCGGGACCCTCTTCTGTGTTCTTCCACAATCTACCCGACGTTGGCAGTTGCCGCTGCGGGGCGCTTCTTGAGGGAGACGGCGACCTTGGTGTCACCGCCATCCTGGCCCTGGAACTTGTCGAGTTCCTTGAGGGAGTTGACCTTGGCGGTGTTCGAGGCGACGCGGATGGCGTCGAGCACGTCAACCATGGCCTGGAACTTCACGTCCTCATCCACCTTCAGGAAGACCTTCCGATAGTTGAGGGGCTGCAACATCACGGCTTCAGGCAGCTTGTCCTTGAGGCCTTGGAGGTCGATCTTGTCCTGCTGCAGGGTCATGGAGCCGTCCTGGTCCATCTGGATCAGGATGTTGTTGGGATCCGGAGGGGTGGGCTTGTTCTGCACCACCACCTGGGGTACCACCACCTTGGTCGCCTTGTCGAGGCCGGGCACCATCACGATGAAGACGATGAGGAGCACGAGCACGATGTCGATCAGGGGCGTGACGTTGATATCCGACTTTTGTTTGCCTTTGGCGCCACCGGCATCCATTATTTGCCCCCTGCTGGCTTCTCTTCGGCCTTGTCTTCGCTGGTCACGATGGACGCCTCGTCAGCGCCACCCTTCCGGCAGGTCTGGAACAACTCGTTCACGTACTTGAAGGGCAGATCAGCATCGGCCTTCACGAACACGATCTTCTGGCTGAGCATCGAGACGTTCATGTTGATGAAGTCTTCGAGGCGTTGCCGCTGGCCTTCATTGGCCAGCGAGAAGGTCAGGTCCTTGGCATCCTTGTCGTCGATGAGGATGTTGCCAGGTCCGATCACTTCGTACTTGTCGTTGCGCTTGGACTGGAAGAGCAGGGTGAGGTACTTCTCATCCTTGTTCTTCTCCGCCTTGGGACTGTGCTTGGCGAGCGGCAGCTTGACGCTGCTGTTCACGGCGGGCGTGATCACGATGAAGATGATCAGCAGCACCAGCACGATGTCCACGAGGGGCGTGACGTTGATGTCCGACTTCACGCCACCTTTCTTGCCACCACCTGCATCCATGGTGTTCTCCTCATGAAAGCGCCCGGGGACTCGCGCCCCCGGGCTGGGGTGGGAAGTCCTAGGCCTGGCTCTCGCGACGGATGAACTCGTCGATCATTTGGGAAGCGGCGTTGTTGATGTTGGTGACGACCACGTCCTGCTTGCCGGTCAGCAGGTTGTAGATCCACACGGCGGGGATGGCGACGATGAGGCCGAGGGCGGTGGTGGCCAGGGCCTCACCGATGGAACCAGCCAGGGCGTTGATGTCGCCGGCGCCCTTGGTCTTCAGGTCAGAGAAGACCTTGATGATGCCGATGACGGTGCCGAGCAGGCCGATGAAGGGGGCCAGGGCGCCGATGGTGGCCAGGCCGCTCATGCCCTTCTTGAGGAGCTCGAGGACTTCGGCGGTGCCACGGGCGATGGCGCGCTCCACGGGCGCGATGGCGTCGTGGGTGGTGTTCATGGTCTTGAGCTGCTTCTCGTACTCATAGATGTCCAGGCCGTGCTTGAGGACGAGGGCGATGTGGCTCTTGTTGTGGGTGGTGGCGGCGGTCTTGGCGGCCTTGAAGTCGCCGCTGCGCAGCGCGGCCATGAAGGCCTTGAGGAACTTGTCGGAAGCCTGCTGGCTCTGGGCGTAGGTGACGAAGCGCTCGACGGTCACGTAGATCTGGTACGCGAGGAGCACGAAGAGAAGAATGATGATGATCTTGTTGGCGGGGGAGGCCGCCATGAAGAGCTCTTTGGGGGAGAAGCTGTCATGGCCGCCTTCGGCCAGGGCGAGCATCAGAGGGGAGGCAAGCAGGTTCATGAGGGTTCCTTGTGAAAGGGGTAGAAAAGTTTATATGACAGAAGGGAGAGTGTGCACTAGCGGAGGCGGAAGGCCATGGTGAGCTTGAAGCGCGCGTACTGGGGTTGGCCGTTCATCATGGCTGGCTCGAAGCGCCAGGTCTTGCCCCAATTGGCGGCGTAGTCACGCAGCTGCGGGGGACCTTCCTTGGCCACGGCATCCGTGGGGACGCCATCGGGTCCGATGATGATCTCCACCACCACGGTGCCCTGGATCTTGGCGATCTTGGCGAGGGGGGGGTAGGGCGGCTGGGGGGGCTGGTACTTGATCTTCACCTGGCTGAAGTCGAAGTCCACGACCTTGCCGGTGCCACCACCACCGACCACACCGCCGACCACGCCACCGATGACACCACCGGGGACGCCGCCGGGGACACCACCGGGGACGCCGCCCAGGGAGTGATCCTGCTTAGGTAGTTCCTTGGGAGCCTGCTCGGGCACCACTTCCTGCCGGGGGTCGATGGGCGTGGTGTCGGCCTTGGAGGACGAGATGGCCATGGGCGGTGGAGGTGGTGGCGGCGGCGGCGGCGGGGGAGGCGGCGGCGGCGGCGGCGCGTCGTCGGCCTTCTCCTGGAGGTCGATGCCCACAGTCTTCAGCTTTTCCTTGACCACGTTGGACTGTCGGGCCAGCTGGAAGGCGAAGAGCCCGAAAAGGGCATACATGGCCACCGTCGTCGGGATGGTGACCATGGGGTTGCCCCGCTTGATGGCGTCGTTCCCGGCAGTCAATGAGGACTTGTAGACTGCGTCCTCCAGAGACTCCACGGGAGGCGCCTGTTTTGCGGGTGCAGATTTCTGGGGATCTTTGCTCATGCGGCTCCCTTGAAAGATCCAGGGGGAAAAAAACGAGCCGAACCAGCGGAATCACAGGTTCGGCGATTGCACTTGAACATTAAGAACTGGGGCGAGCCCAACGGCTAAGATGGCAAAGGGAATCCGGTTGGTCAAGTACTGTTACCAGGCCTAATCCCACGTGAATACCGCATCCAGCGGTTTTTTCATGACTACCACAACATCCATTATTGGGCCAAAAGTGGCGAAGTTCTTTCGTCCTGTTAAGAAAGAGTCAGGTCATGGTCATGTCACAGGTCGAGAAGTCACCATTCCAGTTCAACCCAGAGGTGGTCTGTGGTGGGGTGCCCGCAAGGGTCGGAACCTTCGAAACGGGACATGGCATAGTCCACACCCCCGCCTTCATGCCCGTGGGCACCCAGGGCACGGTGAAGGGCATCAGCCCTGCCCAGCTCCGTGAAATCGGGCCCCAGGTCATCCTGGGCAACACTTATCACCTGGGCTTGCGGCCTGGGGATGCCCTGGTGGCCCAACTGGGCGGGCTGCACCGTTTCATGGGCTGGGATGGTCCCATTCTCACGGATTCCGGCGGCTTTCAGGTGTTCTCCCTGGCGGAGATGAGAAAGATGACGGAAGAGGGCGTCACCTTCCAGAGCCACATCGACGGCAGCCCCCAGTTCCTGTCCCCGGAGCGGAGCATGGAGATCCAGCGCAACCTGGGCTCGGATATCTGCATGGCTCTGGATGAGTGTCCACCTGGCCAGCTGGAACGCACCAAGCTGGAAGTCAGCATGGCCCGCACCACCCGCTGGCTGGCCCGCAGCCGGGCCGTGCCCCTGCAGGCCCACCAAGGGCTCTTCGCCATCAACCAAGGGGGCACCCACCTGGATCTCCGCCGCCGCCACCTCGAAGAGGCCCTGGAAGTGGACGCCCACAGCCCTTTCCAGGGTTTTGCGGTGGGCGGCCTCAGTGTGGGGGAACCCAAGCCTGAGATGAACGCCGTCCTCGCAGAGTTCGTGAAGGAGCTGCCCGCAGACCGGCCCCGCTACCTGATGGGGGTGGGCACCCCTGAGGACCTCATCTTCGGCATTGAACAAGGCGTGGACCTCTTCGACTGCGTGCTGCCCAGCCGGGAGGCCCGCCACGGCCGGATCCTCACCAGCCGGGGCAAGCTCAACCTCAAAAATGCCCGGCACAAAGAGGTCGACCGCCCCCTGGATCCCGACTGCGCCTGCTATACCTGCCGGACCTTCAGTCGGGCCTACCTCCACCACCTGCTGCGCTGTGGGGAGCTGCTGGGGTTCACGCTGAACACGATCCACAACCTGAGTTACACTGTCGGACTCACCCGCGCCGCGCGGCAGGCTTTGCTCGAGAACCGGTTTCCGGCTTTCGCCCAGACCACGCGAGCCGGATGGTTGACCGAGGAGCCCTGAATGATGTTTGCGCTGATTGATACCCCCCAAGGCCCGCAGGGGCTGGAAGCCATGCTCAAGGGGCCGATCCCCATGATGCTGGGCATGGGCCTCCTGTTCTATTTCTTCATCCTCCGACCGCAGAACAAGACCCGCAAGGAGATGGAGGAGAAGCTCGCCAAGCTGAAATCCGGGGACGAGGTTGTCCTGACTTCGGGCCTCTACGCCACCATCGACCGGGTCGAGGACAAGCACATCTGGGTGAAGCTGGGCGGTTCCGTGGTCAAGGCCCGGCGCACCGCCGTGGCCGGCCTGGCCACCGAACCCGAAGTCAAGCAGAACTAGTTGATTCCACCTTCCGGGCCGGTTCCGCCGGCCCGCATTTTGTAAGGAGCGCCCCGTGACCAAGCGGAGCCTCTGGCGCCTCGCCATCGTGCTCGCAGCCCTCGCCGGCTGCGGCTATTTCTTCCTACCCATGTCCAAAGTGAAGCTGGGCCTCGACCTTCGGGGTGGCGTCCACTTCGAGCTGGAAGTCCAGGGCCAGGAAGCCCTGGTGGCCGACCTTCGGGATAGCAAGGACCGCATGTCCTCCCGCCTGCGGGAAAAGGGCCTGCCCACCGCCATGGTGCGAGTGGACGGCGAGGCCCTCCGCGTGGAGGGCGTAGGTGCCGAGCAGAAGGCCACGGTGGAGAAGGTGGCCAAGGACTACTTCCCGGGCTACGTGGTGGCCGCCGAGGGGGAGACTTTCAAGCTCACGCAGAAGGCCGACTACCAGTGGAACCTCAAGGATGACGCCAACAAGCGGGCCCTGGAGGTCATCGAGAAGCGCATCCGCGACATCGATCCCGCCAACGTGCTGGAGCCCGAGATCACCACCAGCGGTGCCGAAGGCAACCGCATCGTGGTGGAAATCCCCGGCATCGAGGAGGGCGACCGCGAGCGCATCAAGAAGCTGCTGTCCACCCCCGGCCGCCTGGAGCAGCGCCTCCTGGCCAAGGTGCCCCAGAACGAATTCCCCACCAAGGAAGCAGCCCTGGCCTTTTTCAAGGGTGCCATCCCCGAGGAATTCGAGCTCTTCCCTGAACTCGAGACCGAACGCCAGGCCAAGCGCGCCGGCCAGCCCGTCGTGAAGGCCAAGCCCGGCGAGGAGAAGATCCGCCGCTGGGTGCTCCTGGAGGGCCATGTGGGCCTGGACGGCGCCGACATCATCGATGCGCACCGGGCTTCCAACTCCCAGACCGAAGCCAACGAGGTCAATTTCACCCTCAACAAGAAGGGCGATGACGACTTCGCCCGCATGACCGGTGTGGCTGCCGACGAAAGCCGCCTCATCGCCGTGGTGCTGGACCGCAAGATCGCCACCACCATGACCGCCAAGGAGAAGATCATCGGTGGTGCCGTCCGCATCAGCGGCAGCTTCACCGCCCAGGAAGCGGACGATCTGGCCAGCCAGCTCCGCAGCGGCGCTCTGCGCGCGCCCATGAAGTTCCTGGAAGAGCGCGTCGTGGGTCCCGGCCTGGGCCTCGACTCCATTCACGCCGGTGTGCGGTCGGCCCTGGTGGGCTTCCTCGTCATCATCCTGTTCATGGTGTACTTCTACCACTGGTCCGGCGCCAACGCGATCGTGGCTCTCACCGTCAACGTCATCGTCATGATGGGCCTGCTGGGCTCCTTCCGCGCCACCCTGACCCTGCCTGGCATCGCCGGCTTCGTGCTCACCCTGGGCATGGCGGTGGACGCCAATATCCTCATCTTCGAGCGCATCAAGGAAGAACTGGGCCTGGGCAAGAGCGTGCCTGGCGCCATCGACGCCGGCTTCAACCGCGTGTTCTGGACCATCGTGGACAGCCACGTGACCCAGCTCTTCGCGGCCCTGCTGCTCTTCATCTTCGGCACCGGCCCCGTCAAGGGTTTCGCCGTGACCCTCACCGTGGGCGTCGTGGCCTCGCTGTTCACCAGCATCTACATCAGCCGCTTCATCTACGACTGGGTGCTGGAGCACAAGCCTGGCACCAAGTTCCTCTCCGTGGGCACGCACACCTTCTTCAAGGGCGCCTCCTACGACTTCATGAAGTACAAGGGCATCGCCCTCGCCATCAGCTGGGGCATCATCGCCCTGTCCTTCCTCTACGTGCGCCCCTGGAATCTCACCCACAACAACCACATCCAGCTGGGCATGCAGTTTGTGGGCGGCAACGACATGACGGTGCGCTTCGGCAGCCCCATGGAGCCGGAGACCATCCGGGCGGCCCTCACCAAGAACGGCTACCCCGACGCCTCAGTGGTCGCCTACGAGACCAGTGACAAGAGCATCCGCGACTTCGCTGTGAAGGTGAAGGCGCGCAAGGACAGCGACCAGAAGGACAGCACCATCCAGGCCAATGCCCTGCGCAGCCTCTTCAAGCAGATGGATCCAGAGGCCTCCAGCACCGCCCAACCGACCCTGAACATGGAAGGCTCCAAGAACCTCACGGATGTCCTCGCCAAGGCCAACCCCCTGGGTACCCAGGGCGATGACCTCGCCCTCCAGGCCACCTACACGCCCCTGGCGGAAAAGGTCATCTCCACCCGGGACAAGCTCAGCACGGGCCTCTACCGCTCCTTCAACGAGCTGCCCAAGGATTTGCCCCAGGCCATCAAGGACACGGTGCAGAAGAACTATCGCCTGGGCCTCGTGGGCATCCTCAAGGACGAAAGCTTCTCGCCCAGCATCTCCGGCGAGTGGACCAGCAAGACCCTGAAGGCCGTGGGCCTGGCCATGCTGGCCATCCTGGTCTACGTGATCTTCCGTTTCACCGCCAGCTTCGCCGTGGGCGGCATCGTGGCCCTCATCCACGACATCCTCATGGCCCTGGGCCTCTTCGCCGCCTTCGGCTACGAGTTCAATGTGCCCGTGGTGGCCAGCTTCCTCACCCTCATGGGCTACTCCATGGCTGACACCATCGTGGTCTTCGATCGAATCCGAGAGAACAGCCACCGCCCCGAGTACCGGCGGGTCTCGGTCACCAAGCTGGTGAACGACTCCATCAACCAGACCCTGGGCCGGACCATCCTCACCTCCATGTCCGTACTCTTCGTGTCGGTCTGCCTCTGGCTCTTCGGCGGCCCGGCTCTCCACGACCTGGCCTTCCCCCTGGTCATCGGCGTCATCACCGGCACCTACTCCTCCATCTACATCGCCGCCCCGGTGGTGGTGTACTGGGATCAGTGGTTCGGTGGCAAGGACAAGCTGAAGCAGCACGCGTAAACCAGCTCGTCGGATTGCAAAAATCGTGGCCCAAAAGCGGCCACGATTTTTGTTTGTAGAAGGACTTCAGGGTGTGGCCGGGTCCTTTGGCGGAGCCGCGCACCCCGCATGGCTTTTCCTAGCAATAATCGTGGCCCGCTTTTTGGGCCGCGATTATTGCAGGCACTCCGCTAGAAAGGACCTCAACTCTCGAAGCTCACCCAACCGGCCCGGCCGGGGATCTCCCGGCGGATGATCGCCTTCGCCGGGGGCTTGGCGGCCAGCAGCTCCGGCAGCCAGTCGGCGTGGGTGCGGGCCTGGACGCCACGCTCGTTGAGGCCCGCCAGGAAGGCATCAAAGGTCTCGAAGAGGGCGCCGCCCTCGACTTCCGTGTGGAGGGCATAGACGTTGAGGGCGTCCTCGCGCACCAGATCCCAGACCTCGCGGTTTACCTGGTCCGGGGTGCGGCCATCCAGGCCCAGCAGTTCGTCCAGGGTGGGCAGGGTGGTGGGGATCTGCAGGGTCCTGAGGGGCTGCCCCTTCAGGATGGGATAGAAGGGGGCTAGGCCCCGGCAGTCCCCGGCGTAAGCCAGGCCGTAGGCATCCTGCAGCTCCAGGGTGGTGTCGTTGCAGCGCCACGCGGGGCTCACGGCGCCCAGCGGTTTCTCGCCAAAGACAGTCCCAAAGGCCTCGTGGGCCTGGGCGTACCAGTCCGACAGCCACTGGCGTGACTTGCGGTCCAGCAGGTCGTGGTACTGCACATGGTCCCAGCCGTGGATGCCCACCTCGTGGCCCGCCTCCCGAGC
>TBL_comb47_HYPODRAFT_10001294_pt1 | contig 32571 bp, 22 predicted proteins | sample TroBogypolimnion_40_FD_10682 | JGI IMG/M metagenome (IMG submission 10682)
TCGCGCTCACGGCCGCCGACGGCGCCGGCCGCCGCCATGTGGTGGAGCTCATGCGGGTCGCCGGGCTTGAGGTGCGAATCGACCAGATCGGCAATGTCTTCGGCCGCCGCGCGGGCCAGAACGACCGGCTCCGACCCGTGATGATGGGCTCCCACATCGACTCCGTGGCCACCGCCGGCCGCTTCGATGGCTGCCTGGGCGTGCTCGGCGGCCTGGAAGTCATACGCACCCTGAATGACGCGGGCCGCTCCACCCTGCGCCCCCTGGTCGTGGCCTTCTTCACGGACGAAGAAGGCGCCCGCTTCGGCACGGACATGCTGGGCAGCGCCGTGGCCACGGGGCGGATCCCCCTCGAAGACGCCCATGCGCTCCGGGACCGCCAGGACCTGTCGGTGCGCGATGAGCTGGCTGCCATCGGCTTCCTCGGTGCGGACGAGCCCCGCCTGGAAGCCCCCTATGCCTACCTCGAATGCCACATCGAGCAAGGGCCCGTGTTGCGGACCGCCGGTGTCGACATCGGCGTCGTGACGGGTGTCCAGGGCATCTGCTGGCACGAACTCAGCATCGTCGGCCGCTCGGCCCATGCGGGCACCACCCCCATGGCCCTGCGGGCGGATGCAGGCGTCGCCGCGGCCCGCATCAACCTGGCCCTCCGCGAGATGGTGGCCTCCGGCCGCTTCGGGCCCGAGTTCCGCGCCACCATGGGTGTCATCGCCCCCTACCCCGGCCTTGTCAACGTGGTCCCCGGCCAGGTCACGGCCACCGTGGACCTGCGCGACCCGGACACGGCCCTGCTCGATGCCGCCGAAGCCGCCATCATCGCCTTCTACGCCGAGGCCGCGCGCCTGGAGGGCGTGACCATCCAGCATCGACGCAGCGCCCGCACGCCCTATGTCGCCTTCGATGCGGACATCCAGCGCCGGGTGGCCGAGGCGGCGGACGCCCGTGGGTTCTCCCGGGCCGCCATCGTATCCGGTGCGGGCCACGACGCCCAGGAACTGAGCCGCCTCTGCCCGGCTGGCATGGTCTTCGTCCCCGGGGAATTCGACGGAATCAGCCACAACCCCCGCGAACTATCGACGGAGCGCCAGTGCGCCGATGGTGTGAATGTCCTCCTCGACGTGGCCTGTGCCCTCGCCGAGCAGGCCGCCACCCTTGAGGAGCTGTCATGAGTGCCAACCCCATCCGTGTGGCCATGACCCAGACCGTGAACGTCTACGGCGCCATGCCCGCCCGGGTCGAAGATCTGGCCCAGCTCGCCCCCCACCTGGAGGACGTGCGGCGCGCCAATGTCGATCACCACTTGGAACTGATGGCGGCCGCTGCCAGCGTTGGTGTTCGGGCCATCGGACTCGGCGAGCTCTTCACCGGCCCTTACTTCGCCCTCCATGCCGATCCCATGTGGACCGGCCTTGCTGAGGACGCCTGGGACGGCCCCACGGTCAGGGCGCTTCGCACTGCTGCGAAGCAGCACGCCATGGTCGTGGTCGCCCCCATCTACGAGCTGGACTCCCTATCCGGCCGCCGCTTCAACACGGCCGTCGTCATCGACGCCGACGGCACGGTGCTGGGTTCCTACCGCAAGACCCACATCCCGCATGGGACCAACGAGCAGGGCAGCTTCTACGAACAGCTCTACTACGACCGCAGCGACGGCAAGAACCGGGTCAGCGGCTCCGACGTGGCCACCAATCCCTTCTTCCCGGTGCTCACTACCGCCATCGGCCGCATCGGCGTGGCCATCTGCTACGACCGCCACTTCGACGGCGTGATGCTCTCGCTGGCCCTCGAAGGCGCCGAGCTGGTGTTCTGCCCAGCGGTGACCTTCGGCTCCAAGAGCCAGCGCATGTGGCCCCTGGAGTTCGCTGTGGATGCGGCCCGCCACAACCTCTTCATCGGCGGCAGCAACCGCAAGGGCATCGAGTCCCCCTGGAACCAGCCCTTCTTCGGCGACAGCCACTTCGTGGGGCCCAATGGTCCCGCCGAGAACCAGTCCACCCATCCTAACCTGATCATTTCCGACTTGGATTTCGGCGAGCTCTCCGCGCCGGATCCCTCCGGCTGGGACTTCCCCCGGGACATCCGCCACGAGATCTACTCCCACCACGGGCGGCGCTTTGGCGTGGATTCCGGCAACCGGCGGTAATGGGAAGAAAGAACTACAGGCGCAGAGAATAACGTCCTCTCGGCGAGCTCAGCGAGTGTTGTTGTTCTTCTCCACCAGGGCATACAGTGGCAGGCCCAGCAGCACCAGCACCAGCCCCGGCCAGGTGTAGCTGGGGCGGTAGACCAGCAGGCCGCCGAGGATGGCGCAGCAGCCCAGGATGTAGAGGGCGGGCGTGACCGGGTGGCCCCAGGTGCGGTAGGGGCGGGGATGGTCCGGGCTCTTGCGACGCAGGATGAACACGCCCGCCACGGTCAGCACAAAGAAGAGCAGTTCCGCGAAGATGATGAAGTCCAGCAGCTGGTCGTAAGTGCCAGAGAGGGCCAGGCAGCCGGTCCAGAGAGCCTGGATCATCAGAGCCACGGCGGGCACACCCCGGCTGTCCAGGCGCTCGGCGGCGCGGAAGAAGAGCCCGTCGGCCGCCATGGCCTGATAGATGCGGGGTGAGGAGAGAATGGCGCCGTTCATGTAACCAATCATCGAGACCAGGATGGCCCCGGCCATGAGGCCGCCCGCCCGGGAACCCAGCAGGACCCGCAGGGTCTCCGTGGCCACCCGGCCTGCAGGCGCCGTGGCGATGCCCGTGGGGCCCAGCACCCGGAGGTAGGCCACGTTGGCCAGCAGGTAGAGGCCCACCACCAGACCCACCCCGAGGCTGAGGCTCAGCGGCAGGGTGCGGCCCGGGTTCTTCACTTCCCCGCCAATGTAAGGCAGGTAGTTCCACCCATTCGTCGCGAAGAGGCTGCCCACCTGGGCCACCAGGAAGGCGCCCAGGAGGGGCAGGCCGGGCCTGCCGCTCAGGTAGGGGCCGGACGCGACCGCATGGGACGGCGTCATGGTGAGGCCCAGCACGATGAGGCCCGCCAGGGCCGCCACCTTGACCAAGGTCACGGCGCTCTGCACGCGCGAGCCCAGGCGGATGCCCTGGAGGTTCACCCAGGTAAGCAGGGCAGCCAGCAGCAGGCCCGCGGCCCGGGCCGAGGTGAGGCCCAGGGCCCAGGGGCCGAGGGTGAAGGCGCCCAGGTGCATCTCCGCGATGCGCAGGGGCGGCAGGAGCCAGTGGGTGTCGCCGAAGCCGGGCACCAGGGTGCCCAGCACATTGCCAAAGGCGCTGGCCACGGCGGCGATGGAGCCGCACTCGATGATGGCGAAAGTGGTCCAGCCGAAGAGGAAGGCCACCCGCCTCCCGTAGGCCTCTTTCAGATAAACATAGGGCCCGCCCGCCTGGGGATACATGGCCGCCAGCTCCCCGAAGGCCAGCACGCCGACGAGGGTGAGGAGGCCAGTGAAGGCCCAGGTGAGGAGGAGGAAGGTGCCGCTGTGGCCGGTGCGGACGATCTCCGAGGGGACCACGAAGATGCCGCTGCCGATCATGCAGCCCGCGATGAGCATGGTGGAGGAGAAGAGTCCCACCTCCCGTCGGTAGCCCGTGCTCATGGTCTGTGTCCTCCGGCAGGGCTCGTGAATGCTGGCTCCAGCATCCGGTTGGCCCGCGCCCCCCGTCAAGCCCCGGCCCCCACGCGCTTGCTTTCTGCGCGACTTGGTGGCCTACTCGCCCATCGAGGAGTGGTGCATGCGGAGTGTTCGTTGGTTGACCCTGGCCCTTGGCGCCTTCCTCTGCGTCAGCCTGAGTGCTGCCGAGCCGGCGGTGTGCGTGAAGCCCACACCTGGTGGCACCTGGGTGCTGGAGGTCCGCGGCCAGAGCTTCCCCTGCGCCGTAGGCCGCAGCGGCGTGGCCCAGCCGGGGGCGAAGCGCGAAGGCGACGGCATGACCCCTTCCGGCGACTACGCCTTCCGGGAGCTGCTCTTCCGCGCCGACAAGGTCGAGGCCCAGCGCCTGCCCGCAGCCTGGAAGCCCCGGCCCCTGGTACCCTCGGACGGCTGGTGCGACGACGCCCGGGATCCGCAGTACAACAAGCGGGTGAGCCTGCCCTACGCCCCCAGCCACGAGGAGCTGTGGCGCCTGGACGACCTCTACGACTTCATTGTGCCCATCGGCTACAACGACAACCCCGTGGTGCCGGGTCGGGGCAGCGCCATCTTCTTCCACGTGGCCAGCCCGAATTATGGCCCCACCGCCGGCTGTGTGGCCGTCTCCAAGGCCCACTACCTGCAGATCCTGGCCCTGGTGAAGCCAGGAGACATCATTCGCATCGAGGCCGCCAAACCCGCAAAGTAGGTTCCACCCCTGAAGTCCTGAGGGCAGGAACCCATGGACAAGCCCGCACCAGGAGCGCAGGCTCGTCCTGCACCACTGGTTCGGTGCTCGTGAGGTGGCCCCGTGTCGGGCGTGCTGAATGAAGAGGCCGTCCTGCGGGACTTGGCCGAGCTGTATCCCACACTGCAGGACCTGCGCCTGGCGAACCCTCCCGGCGCCGAAGGCTTCCTCAAGTGCACCCAGAAGCAGTCCGAGAAGTGGCCCGTGGCCTCGCTCATCGACGGCTACCTCGATTCCCTTCCTTAGGCGCGCACGCTCGCGCACCGGAGGCGCCATGCCCAAGCTCGTCCTCCTCCTTGCCACTCTGTCCCTGCTGGCCGGGGACACCAAGCAGCCGCAGAAATCACCGAAGCCTGCCGAGGTGCTTTGGACCTACGAGACACCCCGGGGCTTCCAGCTCCTGGAGCCCAGCTACCGCTACCCGACCCAGGTCAAGGAGGCCCTCCTGCGCTACGTGCAGCCCGTGCCCGCCCTGTCCCGGGAATACCACCAGGTCTTCCGCGACAAACACAAACTGGCCACCTGGCTCAAGGGCGTCCTCGCGGGTGAGCGCGTCCGGCGCGCCCAGGCTGCCAAAGCCCAGCCCACGGTGCTGTCCTCGGATCCTTCAAAAATGACCGTAGGAAATGCCACGATCACCAGCACGGCCAAGCTCCCTCCCCGGCAGGCCGGAGATCAGGACACCATCGACCGCTACCTGGATGTGCTGAGCGTCTGGGACCCGGACTGACCTTCAGCGCGCTTGCGCGATGCCCTGAAGATACACCTCGATCTCATCAAGGCTGAAGGGCTTGGGCAGCAGGGTGACGCCTTGGTGGTCCTGGATGAGGTCCAAGGCGCTCTGGTCGGCGCGGCCCGTGGCCAGCAAGATGGGGAGGTCTGGGCAGAGGGCGCGAAGGCGCGGCAGGGTGCCGCCGCCGCCCAGACCCGGCATGTTCATGTCGAGGATCACCACATCAGGCCGAGCGCCCTCCTGCAACTGGGCGAGGGCCGCTTCCCCGCTGGTGACAGTGGTGACTCGGTGGCCCAGGACCTCCAACAGCATCTCCGTGGCGGCCAGCACCAGGTCGTCGTCGTCCACCAGGAGCACGTGCAGCGGCCCGGCCGCCGAATCCCGCACCTGACTGGGCGGCTCCGCCTCTGTGCGGCGGGCCTCGGAGCTTGGGAAACACAGGCTCACAGTGGTACCGTGGCCTGGCTCACTCTGGATATCCATCTGGCCTTGGTGGGCCTTCACCGTGTTGTAGACCATGGAGAGCCCCAGTCCCGTCCCCTTGCCGATCTCCTTGGTGGTGAAGAATGGATCGATGGCCCGCGCCAGCACCGCGCTGGACATGCCGCAGCCGCTGTCCTCCACACGGACCTCCACCTGTTCCCCGTCCAGGTTGCGGGTCCGCAGGCTGAGGGTGCCCTTCCCATCCATGGCGTCCACGGCGTTTACGCAAAGATTCATGAAGGCGTGGGTGAGGGCGCTGAGGTCCCCCCGGATGTTGTGGAGATCCGGCGCGAGGTCCATGTCGAGCCGCACCTGGGCCAGGGTGGTGCGCTCCAGAAGCCGCACCTCGCCCAGCAGGACCTCGTTGAGGTTCACGTCCCCTTCCTCGCCGGGGCTCTGGCGGGCGAAATTCAGCAGGTTCTTGACCATGCTGCCGCCCCGGGTCGCTGCGGACCGGATGATCTCAAAGGCCTGGTAGGTGGTCGAGCCCGGTTCGTGGCGCATCTGCTGGGCCGAGGCCAGGCCCAGGATAGCCGCCAGAACATTGTTCATATCGTGGGCCACGCCGCCTGCCAGGCTGCCCAGGCTCTCCATTTTCTGGGCCTGCTGAAACTGGGCCTCCAGGTGCTTGCGCTCGGTGATGTCCGTGATGAATCCTGTCCAGAGGGTGGAACCGTCGGGCTCTCGCTCGGGCAGCGCGTCGCCATAGAGGTGGCGAACGGTACCGTCCTCGAACTTCACCCGGTACTCCTGCTTCCAGGGCGTAAGCGTCTCCGCCGAAGCCAGGATGGAGGCCATGATGGCGGCGTGATCCTCCGGGTGGTGCACCCCGTTCAGTGCGGCCGCAGTCTCGCGCACCGCCTCCGGGCTGATGCGGTAGATGTCCCGGATGGCCTCACTGGCATAGGGGAGGTGCGCGGTGCCGTCGGGGCGAAGTCGGTACTGATAGACCATGCCGGGCACCCGGTCAGCGATCTTCTGCAGCCGCTCCAGGGTGGCCTTCAGCGAGTCCTGGGCCACGTGGGCTTCCGAGATGTCCTCCACCAGGGAGAGTTGCCGCCGGGGCATGCCGGGCATGAGGACCATGGTCAGCCGCGCCCAAACCACGCGGCCCGAACGGGAGATGTAGCGCTTTTCCTTCCGCACCTCCGGGGCCAGGCCCTGGGCCAGGTCACGGACGGATTTCCAGTCGCTCTCTAGGTGGTCAGGATGCGTGAATTCCTGGAAACTGCGGGTGACCAGCTCCGCCGGGGGGCAATCCAGGATCTCGCCCATGCGGGGGTTCACAGCCAGGAAACGACCCGATTCGGATTCCACGATGGCCATGCCCATGGGCGCCTTGTCGAAGAGCAGGCGGAACTCGGCCTCGCTTTCCCAAAGGGCCTGGGCCTTGAGCTTCCGTTCCGTGATGTCCCGCATGAAGTTGAAGCTGTGGGGTCGGCCCTGGAACTGGATCACCTCGCTGGAAACCTCGAAATCCCGGATGGCCCCTGAGGCCATGCGAAAGCGGGTCTCGAAGTGGCGGAGGCTGCCGTTTCGGGCAAGCTGGTTCACGAAATGCTGGCGATCCCCGGAGTCCACCCAGACATCCAGGTCCGTGGCGGTGCGGCCCAGGACCTGCTCCCGGCGCAGCCCCATGAGGTCCAGGAAGACCTGATTCACCTCGACATAGGTGCCGTCGTCCATGGAGGCGATGGAGATGGCATCCGGGCAGGCCTTGAAGATCTTGGAGAAGAGCTCCTCGTTGAGCTTGAGGGTGGCCTCGGACTCCCGGTTTCGGGCATCCAGCTCCAGGTGATCCAGGGCGAAGGTGAGGTCCCCGGCAGCCTCCTCCAGCAGGCCTAATTCTTCGATTCCAAAGAAGTCCTTTTCGCGGGCATAGACCATGAGGGCACCCACCACCGCTCCACCGGTGCGGATGGGAATGGCGGCCGAGGCTGCCAGCCCCGCCCGGGTCGCCTTCTCATGCCAAGGGGAGGACTCAAGGGAGCTCAGGAAATCGTTGATGACCATGGAGCGCCCCGTGCGGATAGCGGTGCCGGTGCCCCCTCGCCCCAGGGGCGTGTCATCGCTGCGCACCCGCAGCCCCTCGAGGTAGCCATTCTCGTCCCCGAACTGGCTGAGGATGGCCACCTCGTGGTCGATGGGATCGTTCCAGCCCACCCAGGCCAGGCTGAACTTGCCATGGGACACCATGACTTCGCAGATCTTGTCCAGCAGAGCCTTCCGTTCTGGCGTCCAGACGATGGCCTGGTTCACCTGGCTCAGGCAGGCGTAAAGCCGGGTGAGCCGCTCCAGGCGGGCGGCCTGATCCTTGCCAACGGGCGATCCAGGTGCAGGTTCAGGACAGCTCCTGTCGGCACCGGGTGGAAGGGACGAGCCTTCATTGCCCATGGGAAAATACCTGCGTTGACTGGTTCATCAGAAAGGAAAGCCTGGTGCAATGTCTCTTCATTGTCCCAGAAGCTCCCCATGCTGAATACAGCAAGCAGGGTTCAGCTCGCGGTTTCCTCCGCCAGGGCCCGGGAATGCTCGGCCAGGGCCAGGTCTGAGCCGTCCACGTGGTACTGCAGCCAATCCGCCATGAGCACCGTGACCTTCATGGTCAGGTCCACCCCAACCTCGAACTGGTGCACCAAGTCCAGTACCTGGACCTTCATGGCCTCGTGCTCGAGTCGGTGGGTCTCCAGGTCTGGATAGCCGTGGTCGCGCATCCAGTCCTCTTCAGTCTGGAGGTGCCCCATGGTGTAGTTCACAAGAAAATCCAGCACCGAGCGGACCTCAGGTCTGGGGTCGCCGCGACGGAAGGCCGCGATGAGGTCGTTCATGATGTCGAACAGCAGCCGGTGTTCCTGGTCGATCTCAGGGATGCCGGTTTCGTAGCGGGGGGACCAGTGGATGGTGGGCATGGGGACTCCTTCAAGAATGCCCCCGCATAGTGGATGAAACCGGGGACCTGAATAGAACATCGGCCGCGTGGCGGAGTGGCAACATAGGGCTCATTGCTTACCCGGTTCAGTTGCCTGGATGTTCTTTCTCCCTGATCCTGAGACAGGAAGGAAGCAGCCTTGGCGGAACGCACTGAGCATATGATCCTCGTCCGCGGGGCCGAGGCCCACAACCTGCAGGGCTTTGACGTCGAGATCCCCCGGCGCAGCCTCACGGTCATCACGGGCGTCTCCGGCTCGGGCAAGTCCTCTCTGGCCTTCGACACCCTGTTCCGCGAGGGCCAGCGCCGCTTCCTGGAGACCCTGCCCGCCTTCGCACGGCACTTCGTGGGCGGCCTGGGGCGCCCAGCAGCCAGGAGCATCGAGGGCCTGGGCCCCGCCGTGGCCCTGGGCCAGCGCAGCAGCCAGGCCAATCCCCGCTCCACCGTGGGCACGCTCACGGAAGGCTGGGACCTGCTGCGCCTGCTCTTCGCGCGGCTGGGCACGGGCCCCCGGGGCGTGCAGCCCAGTCGCGGCCTGTTCTCCTTCAATGGCGCGGAAGGCGCCTGCCCCCGCTGCCAGGGCCTGGGCGTCGAGGACTGCCTGGACCTGGACCTGCTGGTCGCGGATCCCGCCAAGAGCCTGCGGGCGGGTGCCCTGCACGTGAGCACGCCCAACGGCTACCTCATGTATTCACAAGTGACCCTGGCGGTGCTGGACGAGGTGCTCCACGCCCACGGTGGCTCCGTGGATATCCCGTGGCAGGAGCTATCGGACGAGGTGCGCCGCGTCGTGCTGTACGGCTCCGAGCGACTGAAAGTGCCTTACGGCAAGCACCCTCTGGAGTCGCGCCTCAAGTGGACGGGCATCACGGCCCGCCCGCGCAAGGACGGCTTCTACCGGGGCCTGGTGCCGGTCATGGAGGAGATCCTCCGGGGCAAGCGCAACGACTCCATCCTGCGCTTCGTGCAGACCGGCCCCTGCTCAGCCTGCGGGGGAGCGCGCCTGCGGCCCGAGGCTCTGGCCGTGACCTGGCGTGGGCGGCGCATCGTGGACTTGGCGGCCCTCAGCGTCCGGGAGCTGCGCGAGTTCCTGCTGGCCACCGATGCGACTGATGTCAGCGCCGCCGCAGCCGCCGTGCTGGCACCCATTCGAGACGAGTTCCTGGCCCGCTGCAATCTGATGCTGGAGCTGGGCCTGGGCTACCTGAGCCTGGATCGCCCCGCGCCCAGTCTTTCGCGCGGCGAGGCCCAGCGCCTGCGCCTGCTCGGTCTGGCCCTGGGTGAGCTGCGGGGCCTCCTCCTGGTGCTGGACGAGCCCACGGCGGGGCTGCATCCCAGCGAGGTGGGCCCCCTCATCCGCGTGCTCCAGCGCCTGCGCGACCAGGGCCAGACCGTGGTGGTGGTGGAGCACGAGGCCCGCCTGGTCCGCGCCGCGGACTGGCTCATCGACCTAGGCCCCGGCCCCGGGCCCGCCGGGGGGCAGTTGCTGTGGAGCGGGCCTCCTTCTGATCTGTTGGCCCTACCCCTGGGGGCCGATGCCACACCCACGCAGCATTGGTTGGCGGGCACACAGGCCAAGCCAACGCCCGCTCCCGCTCCCCGGCCAGAACGGGGCACCCTGGGCTTCCAGGGCCTCCATCGCCACAACCTCCAGCACCTGGATGTGAACCTCCGCCTGGGCGCCCTCAACGTGGTGACGGGTCTCTCGGGCTCGGGCAAGACCTCCCTGCTGGACGAGGTGGTGGCCTGCTGCCGAGCCCAGGCAGACTCCCCCTTCCACCGCATCGTCACCGTGGACGCCGAGCCCATCGGGCGCACGCCCCGCTCCAACGCCGCCACCTACACCGGCGCCTTCGACCTCATCCGCGACCTCTTCGCCGCCTCGCCAGAAGCCAAGGCCCGGGGCTTCGGCAAAGGCCACTTCACCTTCAACACCGCCGGCGGTCGCTGCGAGGCTTGTGAAGGCGCGGGCATGGTCGAGGTGGGCATGCGCCACCTGGGCAGCGTCGACCTGATCTGCGAGACCTGCGCCGGACGGCGCTTCCATTCCGAGGTGCTGGCGGTCCAGCTGCGGGGCCGCAGCGTGGCGGACTTGCTGGAGGGCAGCATCGCCGAGGCCGCCGAGCACTTTGCGGGGCACCCGCGCCTGCGGCGCATCCTGGCAGCCCTGCTGGACGTGGGTCTGGGCTACCTGCCCCTGGGCCAGCCCGCCACCACCTTGTCGGGTGGCGAGGCCCAGCGGGTGAAGCTGGCCACAGAGCTGGCCAAGGCCGGCAGCGGCCCCGCGCTCATCGCGCTGGACGAGCCCAGTACGGGCCTCCACGCCGCAGATGTGGGCGTGCTGCTGGGCGCCTGGGAGCGCCTGCTCGACGCGGGCCACACGCTGCTGGTGGCGGACCACGACCTCCAGGTCATCCGCCACGCGGACCACGTGCTGGACCTTGGCCCCGGCGGCGGCCCCGAAGGTGGGAGGTTGGTCGCCGCTGGCAATCCCCAGGATATCGCCGCCTGCGCCGCCTCCGCCACGGGTGTGGCCCTGCGCGAGGGCCCGAACCCACTGCCACCGAGTCGAGTCGCAGCAACCGCTCCGACCATCGAATTTGAGGGCGTGCGCACCCATAACCTGCGCGCCATCGACGTGCGCCTGCCCGCCACGGGGCTCACGGTGGTCACGGGGCCCTCGGGCTCGGGCAAGTCCTCCCTGGTCTTCGACACCCTCCTGGCCGAGGCGCAGGCCCGCTTTGCGGATCTCGTCTCCCCTTGGGCCCGGCGCCTGCTGCCCAAGGGCGGCGGCGCGGACTTCGACGCGGCCCGGGGCCTGCAGGCCACCCTGGCCATGCCCCAGCGGGCGGGACGCCGGAACCCCCGGACCAGTGTGGGCAGCGCCACGGAGCTCGACGCGCTGCTGCGCCTTCTGTATGCGCGAGCCGGGGAGCGCCCCGTTGCCACCCCGGCGCAGCCCGAACTCTGGGCCGCGGACTTCTCGGTGCACTCGGAGCGCGGCGCCTGCCCTGCCTGCAAGGGCCTGGGTTTCCTCCAACGCTGCGATCCCGAGCGCCTCGTGAGCCATCCCGAAAGGGCCCTCGCTGGCGGCGCCATGGACGGCAGTCGCTTTGGCGCCTACCTGGGCGAGGCGCACGGCCAATACGTAGCCACCCTGCGCCAGGCCGCGGCCACGGCGGGTCTGGACCTGGGCCGACCCTGGCGCGACCTGGGCCTCGCCGAGCGGGACCTGGCCATGCGCGGCAGCGGCGAGGTCATTCACGAGGTGGCCTGGGCCTACCAGCGCGGCAAGGCGGAGGGCGTCCATCACCTAATAACGCCCTGGGTGGGTTTCGCCACCCTGGTGGAGCGCGAGTACGAGCGCGTGCACACCGACGCAAAAGGCGAGGAGCTGGAAGCCCACCTGGTGGACCTGCCCTGCCCCGCCTGCGCGGGCGAGGGCCTGCGTGACCTGCCCCGCTCCGTGAGCTTCGGTGGCTTCCGCCTGCCTGAGTTGCGGGCCCTCCCGGTGGGAGCCGCCCTGGCCTGGTGCGCGGGACTGGAGCAGACCCTTTCCGCACGCCTGCTCCAACTCACGGCGGGGCTGCGCCAGGATCTCCTGCTGCGCCTGCGGGCCCTGGTGGAGGCGGGCCTGGGCTACCTTGCCATCCGTCGCGAATTGGCCAGCCTCTCGGGCGGCGAAGCCCAGCGGGTGCGCCTGGCGGCGGCCCTCGGGGGCGGCCTCGTGGGCGTCACCTACGTGCTTGACGAGCCCAGCCGGGGCCTCCACCCCCGCGATGTGGCGCGCCTGGGGGGCGTGCTGCGCCGCCTCGCGGAGCAGAGCGCCGTGGTGATCGTGGAGCATGAGCCCGCCCTCATCGCCGCCGCCGATCAGGTGCTGGAGCTGGGCCCTGGCGCCGGTCCCGAGGGGGGCCGCCTGCTCGCCATGGGCAGTCCCGCCGACCTGACAGCGCAGCCGGAGTCCCGCATGGGTGCCCTGCTGCGCCGCCCCCGTCGGGTGTCAACGCTGCAAGCCCACTGCGCGGGTGGGTTGGATGTGCGCGTCCGGGGGGCCCACCTCCACAACCTGAACCAGTTCGATGTCGCGTTCCCCATCGGCGCCCTGGTGGCCGTCACGGGTGTCTCCGGCAGTGGCAAGTCCAGCCTCGTGCTGGAAGTGCTGGCGCCCTCCCTGCGGAACCACCTGCAGGGCCGAGCCCCCGCAGGCTGCGCGGGGCTGGAGCTGGCTGCGGGCATCGAGTTCACGCAAGTTATCAGCGCCGATCAGGCAGCCCTGGGCACTGCCTGGAACAGCAGCGTGCTCAGCCTTACGGGGCTTGGCGACCCCCTGCGCAAGCGCTTGGCCGGAACTCCTCAAGCCAAGGCCCTGAAGCTCCGCGCCACCGCCTTCAGCACCGCCACGCCCGGAGGCCGCTGCGAGGCCTGCGAGGGGCGCGGTGTGCGCGTGGTGGCCATGGACCTCCTGCCGGACGTCACGGTGGGCTGTGAGGCCTGCGGCGGTCGGCGCTTCCGCCCGGAGGTACTGGGGTGCCTGCTGGACGGCCGCAGCATCGCGGACCTGCTGGAGGCCAGCGTGGCGGAGTTGGCCGGGGTCTTCGCGGCGGACCGAACCCTCGCGAAGCCCCTGGGTTCCATGGTGGACGTGGGCCTAGGCTACCTGCACCTGGGCCAGGAGGGCGCCAACCTCTCCGAAGGTGAGCTGCAGCGCCTGCGCATGGCGGACCTGCTGGCCGATCCCCCGGCAGGTCGCACCGCCACCCTGCTCGACGAGCCCACCCGGGGCCTGGGCTTCGAGGACGTGGACCGCCTCGCCACCCAGCTCCACCGTCTCGCCCAGGCCGGGCACCTCGTCGTGGCCGTCACCCACGACCTGGACCTCATCCAAGCCAGCGACTGGATCATCGACCTCGGGCCAGAAGGTGGAGAAGCGGGCGGATTCGTGGTGGTCGAAGGAACACCAGAGACCGTGCGGGCCTGCGCCGTGTCTTACACAGGGCAGGCTCTGGCGCAGCTAGGGGAATGACAAGAAAAGCGAATTCGCTGAGAGCGCGGACTGTTGAAGAGGCCGGACTGATGGACTGGCGTGCTATGGGAAACGCAGAGGCTCAGGCCGATGTCGGCCCCTTGGGCACTGCCCAGGCCAGGCGAAGCTGCTTGTGAGTGGCGGCGCACGCCCAGAGATGGAGGTCGATCAAGGTCTGGTAGGGAATGGCCGTGTTCTGCGACAGGGCTTTGAAGGAGTCGAGCGAAGGTTCAGAGACCACAGAAACCACAACTTCCCCTAACCAATCCTGAGCTTTCGCGATTGGGTCGAGCCCTCGCCATTGCTTCGTGCGGGGAATTCACCTCAAATAAAAATCAAGTAGCCACAAAGAACACAAAGGGCACAAAGAAGAGGTCGTATCTGAGAGGCCTCGCCAGCCGTGGCGGGCAGACACCCTTCTTTCCTTTGTGTTCTTTGTGTTCTTTGTGGCCAATAGCCCTTTCTATATACCCCCTGCGGCCAATCCGCCAACCTCTCGCGCCTTTCGCGGTTCCCCTTTTGTGGTGAACCTGGCTTTCTCTGCGACCCTCCGCCCGCCGCCTGACCCTCAGCGTTTGTGGTTCGACAAAAGCCTCACTCTCCCCGCAGCACATCCATCGGCTTGACGTTAAGCACGCGCAAACTCCCAGCGACGCCCACGATGAGGGTCAGCCCTGCGGCAGCGGCCATGAGGAGGAGGCCGAGGCCGAGGCCGGGGTGGCTGGGCAGCTCCAGGACGCGGCGGGTGTAGAGCCCGGCAAGGCCCCAGGCGAGGCTGGTGGCCAGCAGGGCGGCGCTGCCGCCCAGGAGCAGGAATTCCCAGATCAGGCTGCGCAGCAGGGTGCCGTGAGCGGCGCCGATGGTGCGCAGCAGGGCTAGGTCCCGCTGGCGGCCCAGGCGCCCGGCGATGAGGCTGGCGGTGAGCACCAGCAGGGCCGAGGCCAGCATGAGCGCCGCCAAGGCGCGGGTGATGAGGGCGATGAGGTCCAGCACACGGCCCACCTTGGCCACCACCTCGCTCACATCCACCACCGTGATGTTGGGGAAGTCCCGGGCCATGGCCACCTGGAGCCGCGCCTTGGCAGCGGGTTCCGCCTCCACGGCCAGGAGGTGCACGGCGGGCGCGCCCCTCAGCAGGGAGGGATGCAGCACGATGAAGAAGTTGGGTTGGAAGCTCTGCCACATGACCTTGCGCAGGCTCGTCACCCGGCCCCGCACCTCGTTGCCCGACACGTCGAAGCTGAGGGTGTCGCCGAGCTTGGCGCCAATGGAATCGGCAAAGCCCTGCTCCAGCGAGAGCTCGTCCGCCGCCGCCAGGTCCGGCGCCCAGAAATGCCCGGCCACCACGGCCTCGGAGGCGCCGGGTCGTTCACGCCAGGTGAGGTTCTGCTCGCGGTTGCGGAAGCCCTCGCCCCGCCCTTCGCCAGGGTCCTCATCGCGGCCCCGGAGCGAAGTGGGCGTGGCCGCCTGGGCCTCGCGTACGGGCTTGCCGCCGATAGCGCTGAGCCGCGCCCGCACGATGGGCGCCGCCATGGGCTCGCGGCCCGTCTCCAAGCGCAGCCGCGCCGCCACGGCCTCAGCCTGGGCAGACTGCACATCCAGGAAAAAGAGGTTGGGACGATTGCCCTGCCCCTGCTGGGAGGCGATGGGCGCGACAATGTCGTCCTTGATGAACTGCGTGGCCGTGGTGAGGAAAACCGCCAGCCCCATGACCGCCATCATGAGGGCCGTGAGGCCGGGCCGCGCACCCAGCTGCCCGCAGGCCAGGCGGAACGAGAGCGGCAGCGAGCGGGCGCGGCGTCGGTAGAAGAAGAGCAGCAGCCGTGCGGCGCCATAGAGCACCAAAAAGAGTAGGCCCATGCCCAGGGCCGTACCCGCACCCACGGCGAGGCTGGGCGCGTTGCGAAGGATGAGCAGCAGCGCCAGCAGCAGGGCCAGGCCTGCACAGGTATGGCCCAGCCAGCGGCGGCCTCCCATGGGCTCCGCGCCCTCTCGTAAAAGGCTGAGCGGCTTCACGTCCCCCAGACGCACCATGGGTGGCAGGGTCAGCAGGGCGATCATGGCCACGGCCAGCAGGGTTTCCAGCAACGGTGGCGGGGCCGGGGCACCCTGACGGATGGCCGCAGGCAGCAGGTCCCCCAGCCAGTGGGGGATGAGGGCCGAGATCGCATAGCCCGCAGCCAGGCCCAGCGCAAGCGCGAGGCCCAGCAGGAGCAGGGTCAGCAGCCCGTATATGCGGGCCGGGGCCAGGGGCTCGGCCCCCAGGCAGCGCAGGATGGCCGCATCTCGGGAGCGGGCCTCCAGGAAGGCCGTGAGGATGGCCCAGGCCCCCAGCAGGGCCAGCAGCAGGGTCATCAGGCCCAGCTGCTGCACAAAGCGGTTCAGGTTGCGGATGGGCCGAGCCAGGGCCGTGGCGGCCTCTTCGTGGCCCTGCAAGCGCAACCGCTTCGGGCTGCCGGGCAGCAGGTCCGTCAGCTCCTTCCGCACGCGATTGGCATCCGCGCCGGGCACCAGGGTCAGGAGCAGGCGCCCCGTGAAGCGGGACCGGGGCGTGAGCAGGCCCAGGCGCTCCGCATCGGCGCGATCCATCAAGATGCGGGGGCCCAGCGTGAATGCGCTGGCCTGGCGGCTTTCGTCCAGCGCGATGACGCCACCCAGGGGCAGCACCCCCTCGCCGATGGCCAGGGCCGAGTGGGTGCCCGGAATGGCTGGGGCCTCGAGGCGCAGGGCCCAGGACTCAGCCAGGCCCCGCTCCACGAAGACCGAACCGGAGCCGCCCACCCGCGCGGCGATAGATGCGCCATTGGCTTGCATGTCCAGGCGGCCCACCAATGGGTAGGCGCCATCCACCGCCCGCACCTCCACCAGGCGGCTCTGGCTGCCTTCGCCAGTTCCAGTGTGGGCCATGCTCACCAGGTCGTAGACCAGGCTGTGGGCCCGAATGCCCGGCAGGGCCGCGGCGCGGCGAAGGATGTCCTCCGGGAACTCGCCACTGCCGCTCAGGGCGAAATCCGCCCCCAGCAGGGAGCGTGATTCAGCGCGGATGCCGCTCAAGACCCGGGCGCTGAAGCCGTAGGTGGCGAAGAAGGCTGCGAAGCCCACAGCGAGGCAGAGGGCGATGACGAGCAGGCGCCCCTTCTGGCGCAACCCCTCCCGCCAGGCCATGCGGAGGGCGAAGCTGCCGGACCCGCTCACGCCCTTACTCCCGCCAACTTGTTTTCAAGATTAAAAAAGNTCCACCACGAAGACGCTAAGACCACGAAGGGGCACGAAGAAAGGAACACTGAATCAGGTCTTNCTTCGTGGTCTTCTCGTCTTCGTGGTTTAAGCGTTTTCAGGATTAAATCCAACCAANACGCAATGANGCTTGGGCCGAAAAACCCTGGCTTTTCTTGGTGTCCTTGGTGTCTTGGTGGTGGATTTTTTGAACCAGNTTGAGGACGCATCCGGTTCATAGGCCCGCCACGACGCGCCCCCGCTCCAGGGCGATGTGCAGGTCCATGCGCGCGGCCAGGTGGGCGTCGTGGGTCACCAGCACGAGGGTGGCACCCAGGTCCTGCTGCAGCTCCAGCAGCAGTCCGAAAACGCGGTCCGCGTTCACGGGATCCAGGGAGCCTGTGGGCTCGTCGCAAAGCAGGATGGGCGGCCGCGCCACGATGGCCCGGGCCAGCGCCACCCGCTGGCACTCGCCGCCGCTGAGCTGGGCGGGCAGGTGCTCGGCCCGCTCGGCCAGTCCCACCCGGGCCAGGGCTTCCAGGGCCCGCGCCTCAGGCTGCGCCAGACCTGCGATCTCCGCGGCGATGACCACGTTCTGCAGGGCCGAGAAGTGAGCCAGCAGGTGGTAGGCCTGGAACACGAAGCCCAGGTTCTTGGCCCGGAAACGCGACAGCGCCAGCTCGCTGAGCCCCGTGATCACCTGCCCGTTCACCACCACTTCGCCAGAGCTGGGCTGATCCAGCCCCGCCACCAGCCCCAGCAGCGTGCTCTTGCCGCTGCCGCTGGGCCCCTGGATCGCCACCGAAGCTCCGGCGGGGATCTCCAGGCTGACCTCCTGAAGCACGCGCAGCGGTTCACCGGAGGGGGACAGGAAAGTCTTCGAAACCGAGCGGATGGAGATCATGCAGAGCCCTCGGGTTCAGTTTGGGGTGGCTCCGAGGAATACCACAAACTTTCTGGTGGTCGGGGGTGGGGGCGAGTTCTCAATAATGAGGCGCAGAACCATGAGAAACAGGGAGACCGCCAGGAATCTCCCTCGGCACGGTTCCCTCTGCCTAGCGTGGGCTGACCCAATGATTGACGCCGATGAATACCGACAAGGTCAGGAAGCCCCCGGGCCCCTGCCCATGCGATCCTGAAGGCATGACATGGTCTCGTCCTTCCGCCGTGGCGCTCGCGGCCCTGCTGGTCCTGAACTCCGCCTGCGAGCGCAAGACAGAGCCGCCTGACCCATCCCTGCAAGCCAGGTCGGAGCCCGCGCCTCAGCCCACCCAGGGCACCCTGGTCTTCCTGGGGGACAGCCTCACGGCCGGGCTGGGGCTGCCCCAGGAAGAGGCCTTCCCGGCCCTCATCGAGGCTCGCCTTAAGGCGGCTGGGCGGCCCTGGAAGGTGGTCAACGCGGGCATCAGCGGCGACACCACGGCGGGCGGCGCGGCCCGGCTGGACTGGGTGTACCGGCAGAAAGTGGACGTGCTCTTCGTCTGCCTGGGTGCCAATGACGGCCTGCGGGGCCTGCCAGTGGCCGAGACCGAGCGCAACCTCCGCCTCATTCTCGAGCGTGCAAAAAAGGAGGGAACGCGGGTGCTGCTGGCTGGCATCCAACTCCCAGAGAACTACGGCCCCGCCTACCGCACCGCTTTCGCCCGGATCTACCCACGCCTCGCCCAGGAATACCACGTCCCCCTGTTGCCCTTCCTCCTCGATGGCGTTGCCATGGACCCGCGCCTCAACCAAGCCGATGGCATCCACCCCAATGCCGAAGGCGCCCGCCGTGTGGCTGACCACGTGTGGACCGCGCTGGAGCCGGTTTTGCAGCCTGTCTCCCGTTGAAGCCACCTCCGCCTTGTTTTGTATCAGCTTTTAATCGGTGTTCATCGGCGGTTGATCTGCTTATGCCTTTCCCCCGTTTCACGGTGGTCTCAGGCCAAGGGAATCAGCCACCAATTCCCAGGACAGACTCAGCATCCAGCCAGCCCTGATTGCTAAAGAACCAGGAACCACCGATAAAAGCTGATGAACACCGATGAAGACAAGACCTGAGCCCCCAACTGAAACCAAGGTGATGAATGACCGAATCCCAGTCCCAACCCAAGCCTGATCCCAAGTCCAAGCCCAAGGTCGACACGGCCCGGGCCTGGCGGGAGGCGCGGGCGCTGCTCCTGGAGCATCGGCGCTCCCTGGCCCTGGGCCTCTTCCTCATGCTCATCAGCCGCCTGGCGGGGCTGGTGCTGCCCGCCAGTACCAAGTACCTCATCGACGAAGTCATCGGCAGGCACAACGGCCACCTGCTGCTGCCCCTGGCCCTGGGGGCCGGGGCCGCCACCCTGCTGCAGGCCGTCACCAGCTATGCCAACTCCCAGGTGGTGAGCGTGGCGGCCCAGCGAGCCATCATGACCATGCGACAGCGGGTGCAGGACCACATCCTGCGCCTGCCCATCCGCTACTTCGACAGCACCAAGAGCGGTGTGGTCATCGCCCGAGTCATGAACGATGCCGAGGGGGTCCGCAACCTGGTGGGCACGGGCATCATCCAGCTGGTGGGCGGCGTACTCACGGCGGGCATCTCGCTGGCCGTGCTGTTCTGGCTGAACTGGAAGCTGACCCTGGCCACCATTGTCTTCCTGGGCATCTTCGGCGGGGCCATGGCCCTGGCCTTCCGCAAGCTGCGCCCCCTCTTCCGCAAGCGTAGCGAGATCACCGCCGACATCACCGGGCGCCTCACGGAGTCTGTGGGCGGCATCCGCATCCTCAAGGTGTACGTGGCCGAGGACCGGGAGCGCAAGATCTTCGCCGAGGGCACGGAGCGGCTGTTCAAGAACATCGCCGGGACGCTCACGGGCACCAGCGCCATCACCGCCTTCGGCACCGCCATCGTGGGCGCCCTGGGCGTGCTCATCATGATCATCGGGGGCCGCGCCATCCTCTCTGGCGCCATGACCCTGGGCGACCTGATCATGTACACCTTCTTCGTGGGCCTCATGGCCGCGCCCGTGGTGCAGATCGCCAACATCGGCACCCAGGTGAGCGAGGCCTTCGCGGGCCTGGACCGCGTCCGCGAGATCCTGGACATGCCCACCGAGGACCAGGAAGACGCCCGCCGCGAGCCCCTGCCCACGCTGGAGGGCTCCGTGTCCTTCCGGGACGTGCATTTCGCCTACGAGGCGGACAGCCCGGTCCTGCAAGGCGTCTCCTTCGACGTGCCCACGGGGAGCACCGTGGCCCTGGTGGGCTCCAGCGGCTCCGGCAAGAGCACCATCATCTCCCTGGTGATGGCCTTCAACCATCCGCAGCGGGGCGAGATCCTCGTGGATGGCAAGAACGTCGAGAGCCTGCGCCTGCGGGAATACCGGGCCAAGCTGGGCGTGGTGATGCAGGATAATTTCCTCTTCGACGGCACCGTGGCGGACAACATCGGCTTCGCCAAGCCCGGCGCCACCCGCGACGAGGTGGAAGCCGTGGGCCGCATCGCCCACGTGCACGAGTTCGTGGACCGCTTCGAGCTGGGCTATGACACCGTGGTGGGCGAGCGGGGCGTGAAGCTCTCCGGGGGCCAGCGCCAGCGGGTGGCCATCGCCCGCGCCATCCTGGCGGATCCCCGCATCCTCCTGCTGGACGAAGCCACCTCCAGCCTCGACAGCGAGAGCGAGGCCCTCATCCGCGACGGCCTGCACAAGCTGCGGGCGGGCCGCACCACCTTCGTCATCGCCCACCGGCTGAGCACCATCGAGAGCGCCGACCAGATCCTGGTGGTGGAGCACGGCGAGATCGTCGAGCGGGGCACCCACCGGGAGCTGCTGGCCCTCCAGGGCCGCTACAAGCAGCTCCACGATCGCCAGCAGGGTGTGGAGCAGGACCAGTTCATCAACCCCGGTGAGGACTTCACGGCACCCATAGGGGGGTAGGTCCCTTCCGGCGGTTCGCGAGGCAAAGGCACGGGGAGGCCCTGGAAGCCTTTTCTTTAGGGCATGGCGGCTTTGCGTGAAAGCTCCCCCCAGCACCACTGCCCCAGGCAGGACACCACTTAGTGGCATGGCTCCATCTTTCGGTGGGCACAGACCTAGATCTATTGGTGTAACCATATTGTTTTTCATTATCTTGCGTAGATGTGTGGGAGGGATCATATTTCGGATCCAGCCACACCGCTCCCCAGGAGGACACTATGAAAATCCTGAGACCCCTCGTCCTTGGAACCGCCCTCGCGGCCCTGCCCCTGGCCCTCGTCGTCCAGGTCGGCTGCGATCGGAAATCCCAGTCCGAAACCACCGAGGCCAATGACCTCACGCGCAAGGTTGCCGAGGCCGAGAGCACCAACAGCGAGGCCCAGAAGGCAGCCAAGGCCCAGGTCGAAGCCCTGGCCAAGGCCGGCCTGCAGCCCAACGCGGCCAACATCCACCTGAGTCCGGAGCAGCGCACCCTGCTCGAGGCCCGGGTGCGGGATGAGAAGGACAACGGCACCGCCGCCCTGCTCCAGGAGATCCTGGACCGGGACCAGAAGATCAAGGACCTGGGTAACCAGGTGGCCCGCCTCCGCTCCGAGCTGCCCAAGCCCCAGGTTGCCACCGAAAAGGACAACCACTTCGCCATGGCCATGCGGTTCCTGAAAGGCCGCGGCCTATCGGAAGAGAAGGCCCGGGCCTTAGCGGCCCAGGCCAACCTGCTGGAGGAGCTGCGACCCGGGTGGCTGGTCTACCAGCAGTATCTGGGCGGCACGTACCTGACGGCAGTGACCCAGGGCCGGGCTGAGGTCTCACCCACCGAGTACCTGCACAGCCAGCGGGCGGCCCTGGAGCAGGCCCGGGACGAGAGCCTGGCCAAGGCCAAGGACCTGACGGACCAGGTGGCTGACCTGATGACCCAGCGGACCAAGGTTCAGGAGGACGTGGACTCCCTGCGCACGGAAAAGACCACGCTCCTGGCCCAGGTGAGCGAACTCAGCACCCTGAGCCAGGCCCAGAAGGCCAAGCTCAACTCCCTGCACTACCTGGTGGGGCAGAGGAAGGAGCTGGTGGATGAGGGAGTCATCGTGGTGCCCGTCTTCGCCCGGGACCGGATGGGGCCCAAGGCCGTGGCCAGCCGCTTCGGGAAGGACCTGGCCCTGGATGGGCCCAATCCTGAGCTGAAGATCCAGGCAGCGGACCTGGGGCTCACCCGCATCGGCAAGGTGAACGTCGTACCTGGCTCCCTGGTGAAGGACAAGGACTACTCGGTGACCCTCGCCGAGGATCACAAGCTGGCCACCATCCGGATCTTGGACCCAGAGCGCCTCCGGAACGACCGCGTGGTGTTCGCAGTCACGGATTAATCCATGTAACAAGCAAACCGGGGGCAACATCCTATGGGTATCGCCCCCGGATTTATTTGGGACGTCGGGAGGAACAGAACATGTTTCCCGTCGGGACCTCTGGCACCTCGCGCCCCTGGATCGGGGATCCCTTCTTCTGGGTGGGGGTGGCCCGGTACCACTACACGGACGGCCGGGTGGTGGAGGAGGTGCTCCTAGAGAAGAGCTGTCCAGACCGGCCCGTGCTCTTCCAGACGGCGGAGGCCGCGACCGAGGCCGCCGAGGCCCATGCCCGGGCCTTCCGCCTTTCGGAACAGTCGGAGCGACTCACGGGCCTGTACGGCGGGGACTCCTAGATGGAGTTCAGAACGTGTAGCTGACGCCCAGGTTCAGGGAGCCCAGGGTGGCATTGTCGATGCTGTGGGTGGTGTAGCGCAGCTGGAAGCCCAGGTTCCGGTCCACGTCGTAGCCGCCGCCCACCTCCACGCCCAGGCCATTGGATGTCTGGGTGAAGTTGCCGAACTTGTAGTGGTAGTCCAGGACGGTGGCGCCCGCCAGGAAGTAAAAGCCCCGGTCATTGCGATCGAAGTGGTAGGTGTAGTCCGCGCCGCCTCCAAGGCTGGAGGCGTTGGTGCCGTTCCTCTGGCCGTAAAGGGTGAGGTCCACCCGGGCCAGGAGGCCGTGGCCCTGGCCAAAGGCCCACTGGGCATGGCCGCCAAACTGCAGGCCGGGGTTGGCCGAGGTCGACAGGTCCGCCTGCGGCAGGGCGAGGGCGCCCTGGAGGCCGAAGCGGGGCTCTGCGGCGGACAAGACGAAGCTCGTCGCCGTGGCGAGGAGGAGCGGAACCATCAGGCGCGTTGCATGAGGCATGGGGTCTCCTTGGTGGGTTGTTGGCAGCTTTCCCACAGTCATGGGGGAGGCTGGAACATCTGGAATCCAAGAACCTCAAAGCCCCTTGAGCGGGTGCCAACTGGCCTCACTATGGCGGTCATCCAGGCCAGATGCCAGTCAAAATATGACAAATAAGCCTTTATATTTATTCAATTAGACCTATCGGACTAGGTCCGGCCCCGGATACCGATGTAGTACTGGCTGCCCGAGCCGCCCTGGAAGACGCGCCCTGCGCTGCCCACCACCTGCAGGTGGGGCGCCAGGGGTGCCTCGAAGCCCAGGTTCCAGGTGGTGGTGGGGCGAGCGCCTTGGGTGGCCGCGCCCTGATGGAAGACCTCGGCGCCGAGGCTGCAGTCCTCGCGCAGCTCCCGTTGCAGGAGCCAGCCCCATTGGGTGTAGTCGCGGTTCCCCGCGCCGGGGTTGCGCCACCAGCCGCCGCCCCCATAGGTCGTCCACTTGCCGAAGCTCTTCTGCAGCCACAGCGGCAGGAAGACCCGCCAGTGGCCGGCACCTAGACCCTCGGCGGCCTCGCCGGTGGGAGCCTGGATCTGCGGATAGAGGGCCAGCTGGGGCGCGCCCTCCGTCTCCTCCTTGAAGCGGTATTTGAAGCCCAGCTGGGTGTCGCCATAGCCCCGGTGATGACGGCCGTCCTGATCCCCGCTGAAGGCCATGGGCACCTGCAGCTGCAGCTGCGCGTTCTGGAAGGGCCCGTAGTTGACCTCCAGGGCGGGCCCCAGGCCCGAGCGCAGGCCCTGGGCACTCTGCCCCGTGGCGAAGAGGAAGGCCTCCCAGCGGTGCAGGTCCACGGGCTCGGGATCGTCCGTGAGGTAGGGCGGCCCCGCCAGCAGAGCCGTGCAAGCCAGACTGAGCGCCGTGGCGGCAAGCCTGCGCATTACTTCGCGTCACCCACTTCGAGCACCTGGAAGCTGCCGGGCACCATGGCCGGGCGGGTGCCGGGCTTGGCATCCTTGGGCACGGGCCCAAAGTCCGCCGTGGGCAGGTAGAGCCGGTGCGTGCGGGGATTGGCCACGATGGTGCGGGCGCCGGGGCGTGTGGGGATGGTGGCGCTCACGGTGTAGGTGGTGGGCCCCGTCTGGCTGATGACCGAAATGCTGCCCACACCGTTGCTGGCATAGGCGCAGCCGGTGCCGGGGTCGAAGTCGATGCCATCCGTGCCGCTGCCGATGGGCAGGGTGGCCAGCACCTTGCCGCTGCCCGCGTCCAACACCGCCGCCAGCTTGTTGCCGCCCACGGCGAAGAGGCGGTTCTGCTTCACGTCCATGGCCAGGCCGCTGGGGCTGTCCAGGGGCTTGATGGACCAGGTGGCCTCCACCTTCAACGTCCGGGCGTTGATGGCCAGGATGGCGGCACTGTCCTCGTTGTTCACGTAGACCCGGCCCTTGCCATCGCAGGCGGAGAACTCGGGCTTGCCGCCCATGGGGATGGTACCCAGCACCTCAGAGGTCACGGCGTCGATGACCGTGGCGTTCTTGCCGCGGCCATTGAAGGTGAACACGCGCTGGGTGGCGGGCTCGAAGAGGATGGCGTCGGGGTTCTCCCCCGTGGTCTTCACCACCTTGAGCACTTCCAGGGTAGAGAGCTTGAAGACCGTGACAGTGTTCGCCTGGCCGTTGCTGGTCCAGCCGCGATCCAACTCCCGGGAGAAGGCCACGCCATGAACGCCGGCCGTGCCGGGGATCTCGCCCTTGAGGTTGCCGTCCAGATCCAGGACCATGACCCGCGTGGAGCGGGGCACGTAGAGCCGCCCGCCCTCGGGATCCAGGCTCACATAGTCCCAGCGTCCCTCACCGCCCACCTTGAAGGTGCGCAGCACTCCGGGGCCCGCAGCCAACGCTGGCAGGGCCACGACAAGGCTCAGGAGGAAGGGCGTGAATCGCGACATGGCAGACTCCATTCAACCCAACGAAGGTAGCATCATCTAACGATGGTCGCTCTATACATCCTTCCGATCCGAATCGTGGGCCATGCCCACGATTCGGATGAAGAATTGACTACTTGGGCTCGACCTTCGCATTGTGCTTCTTCGCGTAGATCTTCTTGGAGGCCTTGTTCTCCTCCCGGTTGATCTTGGCCTGCTCCTTCTTGGTGATCTTGCCGTCGGCCTCGGCCTTGGCGATGTCCTTGTTGATCTTGGCTTCGCGCTTCTCGAGGTTCTGGGTCTCCTTGGGGGTCAGCTGCCCGCTGGCCACGCCCTGGGCGATGCGCTTCTGCTGGCGGTTGGCGCGGGCTTCCACCTGGGCTTCGCGCTTGGGGGTGGTGGTCTCCTGGGCCAGGAGGGCCGGGGCCAGAGCCGCGGCGACGAGGAGGACGAGGGGCTTGAGGTTCATGGGATCTCCTAGAGCTGCCGATGGCAGGCATGACAACCATCCTGGCGTAAGGTTCCCGGCCAGGGAGGTACAGATTGAAAGTTTCCTGATAATACAGACCCAGGAAGTGGCTTTTCCATGCACCCTCCCCATGCAGAATGAACTCCAACTGAACGATGGATTTCACGACGGTGCCACCAAACATCCCAGGAGTTCCCCCATGCCCTCCAGCCCCAGGATTCCGAAGCAGCGCCCGCCCCGGCGGGTGCCCGCCCTTCTGCTCCTGCTTGCGGGCCTGCCTCTGGCGGCCCAGTCGCTCAGCCCCAATGCCTTCTTCCAGCTGGCCCAGCAGTCCCGCACGGCCTTCACGGTGCAGGGGGACGGGGCCCGCGCCATCGGCACCGGCGGCGCCTTCATCGCCATCGCCGACGATTCCACGGCGGTCTCCTACAACCCCGCGGGACTGGCCCAGCTGCTGCGGCCTGAGGGCTCCCTGGTCTTCCAGGGCCTGTCCCGGGACCAGACCTTCACCGGCGCCACAGGCCTGGTGGGCACCAGCCCCACCACCTTCGAGGACACCCGGAACTCGGACCACTACGCACGCCCCAGCTTCGCCTCCTTCACCATCCCCTGGAAGCGGGACGGCCTCAACACCGTGCTGCTCTTCTCCTACCAGCGCCTCTTCGACTTCGCCTTCGACAGCTCCCTCAACTACCTGGCCACCACCGCGGGCGGTGCCACCACCCAGGCCATCTCCCAACAGGTGCGCCAGCAGGGCGGCCTCGACCTCTACTCCATGGCGCTGGGCGCCGAGCTCACCCAGCGCATCCTGCTGGGCGTCTCCGTCAACTCCTGGCAGGGCCGCTGGAATTTCTCCTCCCTCTCCCGGCGCCAGACCTCCGGCGTGAGCCAGACCTTTGATTCCAATCTCGCTCAGGACAGCGCCTTCCGCGGGCTCAACTACAACCTGGGCCTTATCTGGCGCTCGGACTGGGTGAACCTGGGCGCCGTCTACCGCTCCCCCTTCACCGCCAGCTACACCTACACCGACCGCTACGATTCCGTCTCCACCACCACTGGCTTGCCCAGCACCCAGAGCTCCCCGGCCACCTCCGTCGATGTGAAGTGGCCCTCCACCCTGGGCTGGGGCCTGGGCCTGCACCTGCATCCCCGGCTCCAGGCCACGGCGGACTGGAGCCAGACCCGCTGGTCCCAGGCCCGCTACAGCGGCTCCAGCAGCTCCTATGACGGGCTCAACTGGTTCGACTACCTGCAGAACACCAACACCCGGGACGTGCGCGACTTCCACGCCGGCCTGGAGTGGGTGGCCTGGGCGGGCGACTCCGTGGTGCTGCCCCTGCGGGTCGGCTGCTTCAACGAGCCCCAGCCCGTGGTGGATGCCAAGACGCTGGAGCAGCGCGTGCTGCGGGGCTGGACCTTGGGCCTGGGCATCAAGGTGAAAGATCTGGTGCTGGACCTGGCCTACAAGGATGCCCGGGACCACCGCCGCGCCTCCCACTACAACACCGACACCCCCATCGGCGGAGTGGCCTCGACCGCCACCGGCACCGAGACCCTCGCGGAACGGCGCGTGTACACCTCCCTCATCTACCAGTTCAAGGGCGACGTCCTGCACCGCGTCCTGACCTGGGTCTTCGTGGGCAGCTGATGCGGGCGACCCGGCTCTGCGTCACCCTGGTCCTGGCCAGCATGCCCCTGGCCGCCCAGACCTGGCCCACCTTCTTTTCCGCCTACGAGGATGGCCTGACGGCCCAGGCCAGCGGCGACCCGGCCCTGGCGGCCCGCGCCTTCAGCCGCGCCATCACCCTGAATCCGACCCCGGGCAGCCGCGTCCGCACCTACGGCCTGAACTTCCTGAATGCCTACCATCCCTACCTGCGCCTGGCCGAGGCCCAGCTGGTCCTGGGCCAGACCGCCGAGGCCGAGGCCACCTTGCGCCGCTCCGCAGCCCTGGGTCTGGAGCCCGCCGCCGGACGTGACGCCCTGGAGCAGCGGCTGCGCGCCCAGCGTGAGGCCAAGGCCGCGCCAGCGGAGCCGACCAAGCCGAGCCCTGAGAAGGTGACACCGCCGCAGGCTGAGGCCCTCAGCCGTCCCGCACCCATCCTGGTTCCCGCCCCAGCGCAGCCCCAGCCAACCTCGCAGCCCGAGCGCGCTCCCGCGCCCTCGGGAGCCGCGACCGAAAAGCACCCGGCCCCCCAACCGGGCGATCCCAGCGTGAAGCCACTGCACCCTGCGGCCGAAGGGTCAACGCCACCCCCTGGCCCGGCCCACCCCGCAGTTGCCACCACGACCACGGAAGCCGCACCCCAGCCTGCCCCGCGCACAGGCAGTCGCTGGCTCTGGCTGGCTTCGCTGGCAGGGCTCCTGTCCGCCGGGGCCCTGCTCCTGCGCCGGAAGCGCAGCTCCGCCGCGCCCGCGCCAGAGACGCTGCGCACATCGCACCAAGGCCAAAGCTGGGCCCCAAGGGGCTCCAGCGACGGCCTCACTGGCACCATGACCGGCGATCCCAACCTCCGCCGCAGCTACGGCCCCTATGTGCCCGAGCGGATGCTGGGCCAAGGCGGTTGCGCCACCACCTACTACGGGCGCCACCGGGAGACGGGGCTGGAAGTGGCCATCAAGGTGCCCCACCGGCACCTGCTCCAGGATGACGATTTCCGGGCTCGCTTCCACCGCGAGGCCGCCCTGGGGGCCCTGCTTGACCACCCGCGCATCGTGCCGATCCTGGACCCGGGCCCCATGGACGAGGATCCCTGGCTCATCATGCCCTTCGTCGAAGGTGAGACCCTCGACCACTACCTCCGGCGCCAGGGCCCCCTGGAAGCCCCTGACGCCATCCGCATCGCCTGCGATATCAGCGAGGCCATCGGCCACGCCCACAGCAAGGGCGTGGTGCACCGGGACCTCAAGCCCGCCAACGTGATGCTGACCCGGGCTGGCGCCATCGTCCTGGACTTCGGCATCGCCCGGGTGCTGGACGGCGCCTTCACCGTGTCCACCATGTTCATGGGCACCCCCCTCTACTGCGCCCCTGAAAGCATCCTCACACCCCGCGTGGGCCCACCTGCGGACCGCTACGCCCTGGGCATCATGCTCTACGAGTTCCTGGCAGGCACCACACCCTTTCATGGCGAGTCGCCCTTTCAGATCCTGGAGGCTCAGCGCTCCCAGGCCCTGCCAGACCTGGCCACCGACCGCCCCGAGCTGCCGCCCCGCCTCCTGCGCCTGCTTCAGCGCCTCTGCGCCAAGGCCCCCGAAGACCGGCCGGAAGACGGCGAGACGCAGATCATCCTCAAAGAGCTTCGAACGGAATATCCGACTAGCTCATGAGCGCCACGGCGCTCTGCAGTTCTTCGGGTGTGAAGGCAGTAAACCCGCAGCGGGTGGCGGCGCCCTCGGCGGCGCCCAGGTCGTAGTGCTTCCCGGCGCGGAGCTTGAGGCCGCGGCTCTGGCAGCCCTTGATCCAGGTGGTGAAGACGCGTGGATCCGCCAGGGCACCCTCGCCGCGCAGCCACAGGGCCATGGCCCCGGGCTGGATGTGGAGACGCCCCGGGAAGGCGTGGTGGAAGGCATCCACCAGGGCCTCGCGGCGTTCTTGGGCGGCCTTGCGCACTCGGTGCATCTGGCGCTGGATCTCGCCATCGAGGATCAGTTCCGAGAGGGCCCACTCCTGGATGGGATCACCCTGCCAGTCCAGGTGGCGGCGGGCCCGGGCCAGGAGGTTCGAGAGGGCCTCCGGGGCCACCAGAAAGGAGGCTTTGAGTCCCGGCGCCATGATGCGCGAGAGGTTGCCCACGTAGAGCACCTGGCCTGGTGCTTCGGCAGCCAGGGGCCGGGGGAAGGCCGCGCCGGGCAGGTAGTCGTATTCCGGGTCCAGCTCAAGGATGGGGATCCGGTGCTGGCGAGAGAGCTCCAGGAAGCGGGCCCGCCGGATTTCGCTCAGGGTGGCGCCCGTGGGGTAGTGGCACTGGGGCGTGAGCACCAGGAGGCGGGGCGGGGCCTGGCCCGCCGCCAGTCGCTCCTCCAGGGCCTCGGGCCGGGCGCCCTCCGCGTCCACAGCCAGAGGCCAGATCTCGACCTGGGGATTCTGGCGCAGGGCCTCCCACAACATGGGATTGCCCGGATTCTCGACGGCCACGGCCCCGCCCTCGGGGCCCAGGAAGGCGCGGGCCACCACATTCACCGCCATAATGGAGCTGCTGAGGATGAGCATCTGCTCCGGCGCCACCGGCAGGCCGCGCTGCTGCTGCAGCAGGGTGGCCAGGGCGCCCCGCAGGCGCGGGTGGCCCTGCAGATCCGTGGTGCCCAGCAGCTCGGGGCCCTTGAGCTTTAGGGCCCGCTGATAGGCCCGCCCCAGGGCCTGGGTGGGGGCCAGGCGCGGATCCGCAGCGCCCTCCGTGAGGTCCATCATCACGTTGGCCAGGCTGCTGACGGGGCTGAGGTGGGAGGGCAGCTCGAAGCCCAGCACGCCGGGTGCCACGCCAGTTGGCGCCTGCGTGGGCAGGGCCTCTGGGAGGGGATCGGCAATGAAGAAGCCGCTGCGCTCCCGGGACACCACCCAGCCCTGGGCCTGCAACTCCCGCAGGGCCGCAAGCACGGTGTTCACAGTGACATCCAGGCGCTCCGCGAGGTCCCGCACGCCGGGCAGAGCCACGCCAGGCAGCACCCGTCGGGTCTGCACGGCCTCCAGCACGGCACTGGCCACCTGGAGGTAGAGCGGTCCCTTGGCATCGGCCTTCAGGGCCAGGTTGAGCTGGTTGGCGCGCATGATTAGAGCTGTACTCCCCTGAATATTTCCAACTGTACCTCCGCAAGCCGGAACATTCGCCCGAAATTAGAACCACGGCACCCTGCCGATCGATGGAGTGACCCATGCGCACCGAACAAACCATCCGACTCGTTGTCGGCACGGCGGCAGGCCTCAGCCTCCTGGCCTTCTCCCTGGCCTGCGGCGGCGGTTCCACTTCCAAGGGCACCAACACCCTGCCCGCCCTCAGCGGCACCGTGGCCACCAGCCTCAGCGACGCCTCCTCCGAAGACTGGGCCACCATCGGTGTCCGCATCATGGGCATCACCCTCACGCCCACCGGCGGCGGCACACCGGTGACCATCTACACGGCCCCCACGCCCGCCCCCCTGCTCAACCTCGTGCACCTGGACCAGCTCAGCGAGCTCATGGGCACCCTCAAGGTGCCCGTGGGCAGCTACAGCTCGGCGACCCTCACCATTTCCGCCAACCCCGGTGACGTGACCCTGATCTCTGCCTCCAATCCCTCCGCCGGCTTCCCCTTGGCGGGCGGCGTCACGGTAGATCCCGTCAACATCCAGATCAAGCACACCACGGGCAGCACCGGTAGCCTGAGCACCACCCTCAACGTGACCCTCGAGAAGCCCTTGGTGGTGGCGGACAGCCAGACCAGCACCATGGACCTGGAATTTGACCTCGCCCACCCGGCTTTCATCGTGGACCAGACCCCCGCCGGCGGCAGCCTCACCACCTGGGCCGTGAACTTCAACGGCCCCGTGCACCACCGGCCCACCTATGACCTGACCAGTGTCATTCTGCGCCACGCGTACGGCGCCGTCAGCAGCGTGGCCGCGGACAACAAGTCCCTGGCCATGGTGAAGGACCACGAGGTCTATCCGATCCCTGCCAGCGGCCCGGCACCAGTCTCGGGCCTCCAGACCCTCCAGATCCAGGTGGACGCCACCAACGGCACGCTCTTCTACGACGAGGACGCCAAGACCAGCGCCACCATCAAGGATTTCAGCGCCCAGGCTGGCAGCCTGGCTGGGAAGTACCTGCGGGTGGCCTCGCGCTACCAGTCCGATGGCAGCCTGGTGGCTGTCCGCATCTGGGCCAGCAACAGCTGGGCCAAGGTCTGGCTGAGCCCTGAGGGTCACGTCAACCACGTGAACACCACGACCAACCTGCTCTCCGTGGACAACGAGAACGGTGTCCCCACCCCCATCAGCGTGGACGCCAACACGGCCTTCTTCTTCCGCACCCCCGGCAACGCCCTGGCGGACGCCACCCCCATCGGCACGGGCACGGCCTTCCTGGCCAACCTGGCCCGGGGCTTCAAGGTCCACGTGGGCGTGGTGGATCCCACGGCCGCCACCCTCGTGGCCAAGACGGTGGACATCGAGATCGCCAAGTATGACGGGACCATTTCCGGGGCCACCACCGCCCACTTCACCTATACCCGCACCTTCACCAACACCGCCGACAACTACACGGTGACCCTGCCCTACTGCGCTGCCACCACCAAGAACGGCAAGGACGCCACCGGTGCGCAGATCCTGGGCTTCAAGTGGTGGAACTTCACCTTCCCCACCCTGGCTGACACCGGCACCAGCGCCATCCCCGACTTCGTGGCAGCCGTGGGCGGCTCTGCCAACTTCGGCGGCACCTTCGGCCCCGCCAAGGCCTTTGGCACCAGCTACGCCACCTGGGGCGACACCGCGAACCCCACGGGCTGGAGCACCAAGTGGGCCGTGCTGGAGCCCACCATCCTGCCCCGGGGCACCGTGGCCACTCCCTGGGTTGGCACCACCAGCGGCGGCAGTTTCGGGCTGAAGCTCCCCACAGGCGCCAACACCGTGAACGTGACCCTCAGCTCCGTGGCTGGCTCCGCCACCCTGGTCAACGATGTCTCCGTGGTGGGCGGCATCATCACCATCACCCCGGTCGACATCAGCACCACCGCAGGCATGACCACCATGACCACCTATGTCGCCACCGGCGCCACGGTGCGTGTCTACGGCATCCCCCAGGCGGACGGCTCCATCAAGGCCTACTCGCTGAACTACTTCCACTAGGATCCAGCCAGCACCTGCTGGTTCAGAAAGAGGGCGGCCGCAGCGACGGCCGCCCTCTTTCTGTCTGGGCTGGGTCCAGTCTGGACGCCGTTGAAGATTCCACAGACCCCCCATTCTGCCTGGGCCTGGGATCAGGATTGCAGGTCCTGCTCTGCCCAGGCTGGTTTCGGAGCTGGAAATGGCGCCAATCCCCGCTCAGCATGGCTCTGCCAATTCACGATCAGGATCTCATCATAATTAATAGGATCGAGTCCCATAAGTAATAGGGCTTATGGAGTGCAACCGGGCCAAACCCTAGCCTGATAGGGAGACCGAAGCATCGCGGCTCTCCAGGATTTTTTGTCCACCCTTGGCCCATCAGTCCCAGGAAACGCGGTTGTGGTGCTCCCCCGCTGCAACCTGGGGTCGACCTTGTCCAGGAAAATCCTTAAGACCTTGCAATTGTGCCGTTTCTAACCCG
>TBL_comb47_HYPODRAFT_10001296_pt1 | contig 32563 bp, 43 predicted proteins | sample TroBogypolimnion_40_FD_10682 | JGI IMG/M metagenome (IMG submission 10682)
ACAATTTTTCGGCCCAAGACCTTCTCAGTCTGCCTGAGAGCTGCACTGAAGTTTGGCTTGGACCACAAGAGCCACCGAGACCAGAACCCCGCCGTCTTGGCTCCCGTCCGTGTCCAGTTTTCACGTCGGGAACGAAGGCCGCTTGCTGAGCCTGCGTGCCTTTTGACGTACCTCTTCATACGCTCCTTGTCTTTGTGTATCGTATAGTCCGAGAACCCTTTGAGGCCAAAACGTACGACGAAAGGCTTCGCCTTTCGGCTCGGGTCACCTGACCCTCGTCCTCCTTCGGGAAACACAGCCATAAACTTGTGCACGGAGTTTTGCGCTCTGCGCAAAACGACCGGGGCGGAGCCCCCGTTGCGAGCCTTGTACAATTTTACAGGTTCCTTCGCCATTACTTTTAGCGCAGAGAAATTCGGATCGAAATGTAGATCAAAAGGACCAAGATGATTATGTTAAAAACAAGATAGCCTGTTATGAAAGGGAACGCCGTGTCCCGTATTGCGTTGTTTTCAAGTATCATATTTAATACTTGCTTACTCAAAGACTCTTCCGTTTCTTCTGGATCCATGGACAGATATCTTAAGAAACCCACACACAATTTTGATCACGAATTCACGAAGTTCGGACCGGCTGTATGTGTACTAGGAAAGACGGGTATAGGCAAGACATGGACGGTCCATAACGCCCTGGACCCATGTATCGAGCTCACGGCTGAGATCTTGAGTAGTAAGCGGTCGACTCTTACATTTTTGGAACGAATTCAAGGGACTAGCGTACCCGTCGTCCTTGACGAGTACGAGTCGGTCCAAGACCTCGTGGGTCTACGGGAACTGACGGGGCCCCCGACCAACGGGCTCTTCGTGGTCGTGTCTCAGATACCTGTCAAATTTGATTTTGAAATTCATACGTACCACTTTCCAGTCCCTTCTGAAGAGGACATACGACGGATCGTCCCTGGGGTCACGGACGAAGTCCTGAAAAAGTGTCGAGGGGACATACGGTACGCCATTCAGAGCCTGACTCTAAAAAGTGACGACAAGGATGAGTTTCAGGGTGCTCGGGACTTTATAGAAAGTTTAGTCTCTAAACATTCGGACGTGAATCCGGTAGACTTTATAGGTCACTCGGTCCATGAGCCTGGGAATGTCACAGCAATTTTACATGAAAATTACCCCGATTCTAGGATGTGTAAACCGGCTGATATCATGGAGTCTCTGAGTGAGGCAATGATTTTTGAATCAGAAATATACAGGGGAAGTTGGGACCTGTACCCTTACTATAACTTTTTGGGGTGTGTTCTTCCTGCTGTAAAGATAGGACACGCGCTTAGACCCCCACTCAGACCCGGGTCTATTTGGACAAAGTACCAAAGTGCGTGCGCCCGGGCCAAACGTCTTGAAGCTCTTGCTCAAAGAGTACCCGGCAAACGGCTCTCGATGGACGAGATACTCCTGTTGCACACGTACGCCCAAAAAGGAGACGTGGGTGTGCTCAAAGAGCACGGACTCACGACACAAGACTTGGACGTTCTGAACCATCTGAGTCTATACAACAAGATCAAGCCGAAGGATCTAGCTGCCCTAAAGAAAAGCCTCGTTTGAAAACCAAAAGAATGACAACTTGTCAGTGTGAACAGGCCGAGGACTCCTTCGTCAAAGTTCAAGGGTCGGATGTCTACTTTCACTGTGAGGTCTGTGAAGAGTCGGTCCTTGAATTGAACATGAAATTGAAGAAACTTGAGCTCGAGCTGCTTCACAAACACCTCGACCTTGGGCTTTCAGATATTCGTCCCGAAATTCGGATCTGGATCCGTTCGGACGGTGGGGACTTGCACTCGGGAATGAGTGCGATGGACGCCCTCTCACGTATCAAGACGTGTAAGGTCCGGACGATCGCCGACGGCGTGTGTGCCTCGGCCGCCACCTTTGTGCTCCTGGGCGGGCGGTCCCGACACATGACCGAGAATTCGTACATATTGATTCACCAACTGAATATGGACGGAACCTGGGGAAAGTTCGAGGATTTTAAGGATCAAATGCACAACCTCGAAAAGTTTATGGATAGGTTTCGCGAAATATACACGCGCGAGACTCAGATTCCTGAGAAGCGGCTCTCAAAGCTCCTGAAGAGGGACCTGTATATGGATGCCAAGAGGTGTTTGAAGTGGGGCGTGGTCGATACTATTTACTGAGTACCAGGCTCCTCGATGACGGCGGGCTCCTCAGGGACCGTCTCGATGACGGTCGCAGCAGCCGCCTTGGAAGCCATCTTGGGTGGGGCCGCAATGATATCGGGAATCTTGACGGCACCCTTCTGGAACTTGTCCGTGAATTTCTTATACAGGAAATAGCCAATTACGAGGATAGCAACAATGGCCACAATGTTAAAAATGTTAAAGGGAGACTTGGAGGTGATTTCCTGGATAACGGCACGCTTAGCATGGTCGACGACTGGGGCGCTCATTACTAGAAAAACGTGTTTTTTTCGGCCCAAGGGGGCGCAGCCCTCTTCAGTACCCAGCTGAACATGGATGTCCTGATAGATCGCGCATGGTCCGATTTTGCGAGACTCAGGGAAACGTTGGACGTTCCCGCCGCCCCGGGACCCGCGTCCGAGTTCCTGTGCGAGTTTTGTGGAGGTCCTAAAGTTTTTGATGGCGTGGAAATTGATTTACCAGTCTGTCGAGATTGTGGCCGGGTCGACGAGTCGTACATTTGCGAGGAGCCTGAATGGCGTTCTGGAGGGGACGGGGAGACGGCCGACCCGTCGCGCGTCGGTGCGCCTGTGAACACGGATCACTTTTCGGCCGCCTGGGGTCAGACGACGTATATGACAGTCAACAGAGCCGCGTCGTACGCCACGAAACGCTTGGCTCGGATAAACATGCACGCTTCGATGAATCACAAGGACCGGGCTCTGTTCCACGCGTACGCAGAGTTGGACAGAATAGGCAAGGGGGAGTTGGGACTTACAGAGGCGGTTATGTATTCGGCCAAAATCAAGTACAAGGCGTTCAACGAGGCTGTTTTGACCCGTGGAGCTGTCCGGAACGGCATCAAGGCCAATTGCGTGTTTCAGGCGTGTCGCGAGGCTGGGGTCGCGCGTACGACACAGGAGATTGCAGATGCATTTGGTATTCCGGCCAGGGACTTGAGCCGGACGTTCGATATGTACCAGGAACAGGTTCCGGAGACGGTCGTACACGTCACGACACCGGCCGACCTCGTGAGCCGATTTTTCAACGAGGTCCAGGGTATTCCAGAGGCTGAGCGGGGGCGGATCAAGATGCGTATTATTTCCAAGTGTCGCTCTTTGGAGGACAAGGTGGAGCTTATGGGCCGAACACCCAAGGCTATTGCGTGTGCCGTTATGGCCTCCGTCCTCAAGGAGGTTCAAGGAGCGCCTTCGAGGGCCGAACTTTGTAGAATTTGTGATATTTCCGTGCCGACTTTGTCGAAGATTGAGGCACTTTTGAATAGTTAAGGACTTTTGTTGTTTTGAGTGTAATGAGTCAGGTTGTCCTTTTCGTCTCGACCCCGTGTTATGGCGGCGTCTGCCTCCAGGCTTATGCCGAGTCTATGCTTCGTCTCCAGCGTACGTGCGCCCAGCACGGTATCCAGATGATGCTTGATACGACCGAGAATGAGTCTCTGGTCCATCGGGCCCGTAATCTCGCCGTTGCCCGTTTCATGCAAAAGACTCAAGCGACTCACTTTTTGTTTATTGATGCCGATATTCACTTTGACCCCGAGTCTGTTATCCGTCTCATCAAGTCGGGCCACGATGTCTCTTGTGCCGCGTACCCCAAAAAGTGCGTCATGTGGGACCAGGCTGAGGCCTACGTCAAGTCGGGTAAAGAGGGTCGGGACTTGGCCCGGGTCGCCTCTTCGCTCGTCATGAATTTCCGGTACCAACAGACGCAAATCAAGGATGGGTTTGCCGAGGTTCTGGACGGACCCACAGGCTTCCTGCTCATCAAGCGTGACGTTTTCCGAAAGATGGAGGAGAAATACCCAGAACTCGAGTGCGTGAATGACCACCAGAATCGTGACCTCGACCGGTACAACGCTATTTTTGATTGTATGATCGACCCCGTATCGAAGAGGTACCTTTCGGAGGACTACGCCTTTTGCCGGCGTTGGCAACAAATGGGTGGTCAGATTTTCGCGGACTGCATGACTGTGCTAGGTCACGTGGGAAACATCCGGTTCCAGGGCACGCTTGAATCAAGGCTTAAGGCTTAGAGACATCTAAATATCAATGTCTGTCCTCCACGTATGTATGGTCACGCGGAACAAGTCCATCGCGGCGACGAGCCTACACACGGCTATGAATCTTCATATGCTGTGTATGATGCGCGGTATGCACTTGGAGATTCACTTTATTGAGGACAAGTCGTCTTTGCCAAAGCTTATCAAGTCGGGTGAACGTATATTTTGGATGGACTATGGCACAAATTTAAATAACGAAATTTTGACCAAGGCTGTTGAACCCTTTGATAAGGGTCTACAGGTGCTCGTGTTTCCGTCCGTCAAGGAGGGTATTAACTGGGATCAGTTTACCAAAAAGACCAAGGCGGGTTCTAGTGAACCTGCCTCCCAACGAGGTCTCGAGTTCGATACGACGGTCGGTAAGAAACTCGCGGATGGGCTCTATGAGCTCGACAAGACTTCGGCGCGCGTATGGGCGATGGATGCCAAGCCCGTGGACAAAAAGCTTCGAGGCGGGAAGGAACCTATCAAGTTGCCTCTGGACTCGAACGAGGCTATGTTCACTACCCTCAAGAATATAGGTATCAAGATTGGCGTTGCGTCCGAGGCGATCGTCGTGTGTCATTACACACACGAGTGTTTTGGAAACATTCTGGAGGCTGCCGGTGTCGAGTTGGCTCCGTAGAACTTGTGATCATACACGTGACTTGGACTGGAATACCTTAGAGACGAGCCGCTTTTCAAATTTAGACCAAAAATGGGTGGAGGGAACCTCTGCGCGTTTATCGCAAACGCGTGGGGCGTGACTGATCCGACCCGGTTCCCGGGACCCCAACCCGTCTCCATCGAGAGACGACACTTCCCTCTCCTCAAACTCCAACCGTACCTGGTGTGTGAAAAGACGGATGGTGTGCGCCACCTACTTGCAAGTACTGACGAGGGCGTCTTTCTTGTGAACCGCGCATTTGCATGTGAAAAGGTCAATGTACGCGTTGCTAAAGACACACTCCTGGATGGTGAGCTCGTCAAAACGAAAAGTTCCAAAGTATTGTTTATGGTGTACGACGCTGTGAGAGTCAAGGGTGAAGACTTGACGCGTAAGCCACTTACTGAACGCTTAGACGCCGCCCGCAAGGTTATCAAAGCCATCATCAAGACGGCAAATGCACCCCTAGAGATTCGAGTCAAGACCATGTGGACCCTCGGAGATCCAATTCCAGATCTAAATTCGTTCGAGTACGAGACGGACGGACTGGTCTTCACTCCTGTCAACGAGCCTATACGTACGGGAACTCACGAGACCATGTTCAAGTGGAAACCCCGGGATCGTATCACGATCGATTTTTGTATCAAAAATGGGACAGACCTTTTTGTACAGGACAAGGGGGTTCCATACAAAGAGGCTAGTTTACACTTGCACAACGTCCGTCGAGACCTTCCGGACGGGACTATCGTGGAGTGTGGGTACGGGGACTTGGGGTGGTTTGTGGAGAAGATCAGAACAGACAAGACGCATGCAAATAACCGCCGCACATATTTCAGGACTATAGTGAATATACGGGAGGGAATTGAACTTGCCGAGTTCAGTTCCCTGTAAGGGATCGTACAGGTCTGTACCACGCTTGGTAAAACTCCCCGCGAAGTACTTGTATACCCGGTAATTCAGTCACTTTATCATCGTCTTTTACGTACCATTTGTCAAACCGTCTCACGAGTAGCGCATAGTGTCCCCCGTTCTTGTGTCCTTGGTGCATAACACACGCAAAGAGTTTGAGCCCTTCAAACTCGAAAGGAATTTCGATCGGAAATTTGTAATCGTACATCGAAAATGAAAAGCTCGTAAACTTGGGCCAACGGCTCACACGGGTCTGGAGGGCCACACGTGGGTGTGTCGTTCCAGAACTGTCCGTATAATTTTCAACCAAAATTGGTTCGGTCCTATCCTTTAAGAGGTCTTGGAGGCGACACGGTTCTGTCACGTCTAAGAGCAAGGTTGTGAATGTGTTTCGAACCTCGGACTTTCCTTCCTCCCACGTAGTCACCTGGGTCTCCTCTCCGTTGAACATGTCAGTCACAAACTCCTTTCCAAGAGACTGTTCAAAAACGTCTATGAGGTGGAGGATAACCTCCTGGGCGTCGTGTTGACGCATATCGGCAAACTGCGGGTATCGAACCTTGAAAGCCCCAAACAAGTCGCTCGGACTCACGGGGTCCGTCTTGCCCTTGAGGAAAAGTTGCTTGACAACCTTTTGGTACTCGCGGGTAATCTCACATGGGCCAGTGTATTCCACGTCAAAGAGGAACATTGTGAGTGGAGGCACGTGAGCCAAACACTGAACGGCTGTGTTGAAATAACAGGAATTGCCAAGGTTCCATAGACCTCGCATCTTGTCTTAGAGACATTACGCGCTGTATCTCTAAGACAAAATGAGTCTTGCGATTCGTGAAGGTGCCAACCCGGCTGCCAAATTCCTCTTTGAGAGGTGGGAAAAGCTGATCGAGACGCACAAGGCTAGTGAAAATACCGAAATCGAGATTAGGTTCGGGCGTAGGTCCGGAACCAAGTTTGATACCAACGTGGGCAAACCGACGTTCCAGAAGGTTCTACAGGCTCTGACCCGGTACGAAGGGTGGGAGTCTACGGACCACTCGGAGGTGACTGTGTACTATTTTGACGGAGGGAAAAGGCTGTCTGTGAATGAGCAGACGGAAGAGCAAAAGGGCGAAATCAAGCCCCGCGTGAAGGTTGATGATTTTCAATTGCCAAACGAGCCTCTGGACGTGCGTCTGGGTATCAGCACGGAGGTTCCCTTTGAGTACGACGGCGAGGAGACGAGTACCGAGCAAAAGACCAAGGAGCGTTGGTCGTTTGTTCGAAAGAACTTGAGTATCGACATGACGATCATAACGGGTAACCCAGACGATAAGGACTCGGACGATGATAAGACGTACCAAATTGAAATGGAAATTATTGACCCTACTAAAATTCAAAACAAAATTGAGCTTTTCAACTTGCTGTACAAGGTGTTTGACTTGATGAAACTCCTCTAGGCCAGCCAGTCCAGTTCCGTAGGAACTGTCCGCCCTACTTCGCTTTCCCTCTCTGAACCTTCCTCTTCAGAGGTCCAACAGCCCCAAACTTGATTTTATTCATGACGTTCTTCTTCCACTGTTCCTGAAGTTTCTTGATTTGTGCGGGTTTCACTTTACCCTTGAGGGCCACACGAATCTCATTCCAGGTCATATTCTTCCGCGTATTTATACCCAGACTCTCCAGCGTATTGGATAAGTTGACCGCGTTCTTGGGGATAGCATACACGTAGTTGAGCCGACGGTTCGGAGACGCCTTGGGTTTCTTGGGCATCTCTTGGCCTCTGAACAGGTACGCATTCTTGACGTATCGCTTGTACAAAGCATCCACGTCCTTCTTGAGTGGCTGACCCTTTGCCCCCTTGGGCAGACCGTTCAGGGCTCTGATCAGCTTGCGTGCATTGTCCTTGTTGTATGCCGGTCCGAGGTTCTGGTACAGAGTCATGTTCCACTCCATGAGACGAGTAAGAGCATTCTCCTCAGCCTCGTTGCGCGCCGCCTTTTCAGCAGCCGCCTTGGCGTTTGCCGCCGCCTTGTTCGCTGCCGCTTTATTAGCCGCCGCCTTGTTTGCCACAGCCTTGGCCGCCGTCTCTTTCTTCCCGTACAAAACAGCCCGGATAGCATTGAACCGCTCAGACAAGTTCAGCGAGTTGTATTCCTTGAACAAATTAGGACTCAAAATCTTCTGAGCAATCTTCTGACGGATCTGTGGTCCGAGCGTCGCCCACTCGCGCTCGGTCGCCACACCCTCCTCCGTGACTCTCCGGACTTTACCGTTATTCAAAAATTTGTAGTAAATTCCATCGACGAGTGCGTCTGCAGACCGGTTCGGCCGTGTCGCACCCACCCGGCCTTGTATGTACCCTATAAGCGTCGCCTTGGAACTCTTAGAGTTGACTTGGGCGATGTCTAGGTTGCGTGCAATGGCCAAGAGTTCGGGTGCGGGGATCCGGGTCGCCTGTTTCCCGTTGATGCGTAGAATCTTGTTCAGACCCATCTCGATTCTGTGTTTCGGCGCCGCGTTGTTCGCCGTCTTGACGTTGGCGCCGATACCGAAGAGTGTGCGGACGGCCGAAGGGATGTTGCGTTTTGCCGCCGCATAGGCCTTTATCACGGTCTTGGCTCCGGCTTTTTTGTCCTTGGGCACGTCATAGACACGAGGCTGGTGGCCCGGTCCGGGGCGAACGTAGCGCTTACCCGCGGGGTCGACGAAGTTCCATTCGGAACGCTCGGCGCGGTTCGCCGCACGCTTCTCTAGGTTCTGGGTCGGCAAAGGAATGCCCAGCTCCTTAAAGACCTGTTTCGTGGCGGGCGGGGGTTCGACGCCCACCTCCTTGTATCTCCGAGCGACCGTCGCCGCATTCTTGGCGGTCAGTTTCAAGTAGCCTACTTGGACAGGGTACGGAAGTTCGGGTCGACGCTCCATCTTAGCCCACATGTACAGACGGGGCTTATTGTTCTGACCCGGGCGCACGTAGTAGCCAAGAGGCGGAACGGTGTTCCACGAGGCGACCAAGGGGTACCTGTTCGCGGCCCGGGCGCGCGCAGCCGCCCCCGCGTTCTTCCGAGGCTTGGTAAGCATGCTTCGCCCCCGCTGAAACACAAAGGCGGGTGCCATGCCGTACGTCGGACTCAGAAACTGGAAAAAGAGCTCACGGGGCAGGTCGAGGTCCTTGGGGTCCTTTATGCCGGAAAAGAGGACGGTTCCATTCTCAAAAAATTGATAGATCCATGCGGGTTTCTTGAGTTTCAGATAGACGGCCCGAACGCCGTACCCAAAGTCGGGTTTGACGCTCTTGCGCATGGACGCAGGGAGCTTCTGAAGCTCGTCCCAGAGTCCGTCAAGGTCAAAGCGTTTATTGACGTTGAACATCCCATCAATCTTTTTGTAAGTGGGTGGAGCCTTCAAAAGGAGTTTGGGTGCCCACCCGCTCTTGACGATGGCCAAGAGGGCCTGCTCGTAGTTGCCTTTGCCGAGCACGTCAAAGCCTTTATCGGTCACGACGATGGTCACAGCGCGGTACTTGGCGACGAGTTTCTTGACCCCTGCAACGCTCCCGAGCCACCGGTGTTCCTTGGCATCCCAACGCACGACAGGTGCAGTGCCTGACCCCGTGTACCCCATAATCTCCGAAAACCCCTTGGGTTCGGACTCGAACACGCGGGCCCACAAGATCGGCAATTTGAATGAGACGATCTGAGCGGTGATCACGGGTTTGGACACTTTGTATGCCCCTTGATTGTTTGTAAAAATAAGCTTCCGCCGGAAAGCCTCTTGGATCTTTCTGGCGGCCGCGTTGATGCTCATAACTGATATTTAGGTACATTTTAATTTTCAGCAAAGTCGAGTCCGAAGATGAAGGGCTGAGCCGAGTACGAGTTTCCGTTCCAAATACGGGACTCGGTCCGGACCTCGATTTCACGCGAACTGAAAGGTCCTGCGTAAAAGTCCTGGTTGAACTTGAACGTACCGAGCATATTCTCTTTGCAGTGCTGATTGAACCGCTCCACGAAGATGCGCTGAGGCACGCACAGGTCCTTGCCGAACCGAACCTTCTCTGAACACAGGAGGTGCTGGAGCGAGTTTGTGACGGTCGCAATCTGGTTCTGGACTTGCTTGAAGTAGGCCGGAAGCACGTTCCAGATGTCCTTGTCTGCATACTTGTGCGCATAGTCCAGGTAGGCCCGGAGACACTTGCACAGGATGGCGGGCATCTCGAGCTCGAGCTTGTCGTCCAAGTGTGGGTCAGCCACTTCCGGCGCAATCTGGCGTCCAAAATTGACCGTCGCCAAACGACGCAGGATGGACCCGGAGTTGTCCTTCCAGTTGGGGACCTCGTTCCCGCCCAAGATGCCTGGCGTCTTCCACTGAACGCTCACAGCCGTCTCGCACTTGCGAGCCACGGAGACGTCCTCCCCGGACACGAGCGATTGAAACTCGGCCTGCTCGAGCTGCAAATCCCCCTTGATTTCAGGGCTAATAAACATGAAACCCTTGTAAATGCTTTGGAGACCAAATTTCTTTTCAATATTGTTCGACAGGGTCGCCACGTCCTCACACTCGTAAAACTTGCGGGCCACCTTGGTGATCAGGGTCGACTTGCCAGACTGCGCGATACCCTTGAGGAAAGGGATGATTTGCCACCCGTCCAGCTCGTTGACGTCATAGCACAGACGACCCATGAAGACGTAAATCCACCGACACACGGACTCGTCGAACCGCTGGTAATCCAGAACCTTCTGAAAATTGGGCGTTTCAATCCGGTACCAATCTTCAACCTCGTGGTGTGGGTCAAAAGGCAAGTCGAAGTATTTACACGACACGAGTTCTGGGTCCAACTCGTGAAACTCTTTCGAGGTGTACTCGTAAAACGTAAACTGACGAGCGCCCGTCTCGGGGTCTCGGTTCTCGTCTATGGGCCGAGCGTCCAAAAGCCCATTCTCAAAGGACCAGACGTGGCGGTCCTTTTTGATTTCAGAAAACTGAATGTCCTTGCAGTTTGACAAGTGTCGAATCACGTCGTTGGCCATATTTCCACGATTCGTCAGATTCATCCACATCTCCGCGTTATCCTCCTTTTGGGTCTCGTCATACACAAAGTCCTTGATCTCCTTGACGGGTTTCCAAGCTCGCGTGTTGCGAATCTCCTTGCAACACTGGTCTCGGTACCGCCTGTACCCATTCTTGTACGCTTGTTTCAAAAGGTAAATGAGGAGCGTCTGGTACGCACTGGTCGACTCGCCCAGGTCAAAGTCCACGTCAGGATTCTCAACCAGAGGCTGGTTGAACATCTTGTACTCGGTATCATTCTCAATAAACTTGTTCACGACCGTCTTGTAACACTCGCGGAACCGCTTGATACGCCGCTCATAACTCATCTTATCTCCATTTAGGTCCTCCGTCTCGGACTTGGTAATTTCCAAAAGCTCGGCACGGGCAAGCATGTAGCCACAAATGTTGACTGTTATGCGCTTCTTCTCAAGCATACGCTCGAGATCTTCCTTGTCGATATCGATAGGAAGACCATACTCGTCCCGCCTGGGACTGGCCGGAAGCCACTTGGTCGCCAACTTGGAGTAAATCTCTTGGCGTCTGTCTGTATTTTGCATATTTAGGAACAAATTTCGCTCACAATCGTTCAGCTTGTTGTTTAGATCCTCAGCAGTCCACGAGTTGATTTCCTTTTGGTAGACACTTCCATCTGGGACGGGAGCCGCCTTCTTCTGTGTGGACGCCTTAGACATTGATAGAATAGCGCGAGACTTTTTTAAGCGCCCTTTCAAGCATCTGCCAGGACTGGAGCAGGCGCTGGAACCATCTTGTTCAGAGCCGCAGCAATCTTGACCATGAGCTTATTGTGCATCTCCAGGTTCAGGGCAATCTTCTCGGCAGCATCCTTCAGGCTCACCAGGGCAGTCGCGATGGTTTCGCCCTCCTCGGTGGCAAGCAGACTTCCAAGCGCCTCGAACATATCGACGCCCTCCTCGAAATCCATTTCCTCGTCCTCATCCTCTTCCTCGGGCTCGGGCTGCTGGACAATCTTGGGTGGGGGTGCACGTGGGCGAGACATTTTGTACTATTCTTGTAGGAAAAAGGTCTTGAATATTTTCGCAGCGAATAGTAAATGCCTGGGGGCGCTCTTATGCAACTCGTCGCCTATGGCGCGCAGGACGTGTACCTGACCGGTGAGCCCAAAGTGACCTTTTTCCAGACGGCCTATAAGCGTCACACCAATTTCGCAATGGAAACCGTGCAGCAGACTGTGGCCGGTAACATAGGTTCTGGTGGTCTGGCTTCTGTGACGCTCGCTCGCTCAGGCGACTTGGTCGGTGATATGTTTGTGGTCCTTCAGCCAACTCCCACAAACACTTCCAATTTGACCTCGAACAATAACGTGGCTGATATGGCCTGGGTTGCTGAGCGGGCTTTCACCTCCGTAGAGGTTTTCATCGGCGGTCAGTCCATCGATAAACACTACCAGACCTGGTTTCGTCTGTATGCCGAGGTGTTCCTGAATGACACCAAGAAGCAGAACTATGGCAAGTTGACCTCGTGTCCTTCTCCAACAAACTCCATCACGTCTCCAAGCTACGTGTACCTGCCCCTCATTTTCTGGTTCAATCGCAACCCCGGTCTGTTTTTGCCACTCGTGGCTCTCCAGTACCACGAGGTCCGTATCGATTTTACCATCAGTCCTCAGTACGCAAGCTATTTTGGCGGAAATCCATTCGCCGTCTGGGCAAACTACGTGTACCTGGATACCGAGGAGCGTGATAAGGTGGCCAAGAAGCCCGCCGAGTACCTCATCGAACAGGTCCAGTACGTGAATGCCGACCCCGTCGGTTCGACCAACGAGAACACGCCCAGCGTGATTCGTATGCAGTACAATCACCCCGTCAAGGAGCTCATCTGGTGTTACCAGGTTCCAGCCTTTTCGACCAACCCCAATTCCATGTGGAACTTTTGCTCGAACGTGTCGAACGTCAACGTGACCGTGGACCCATCCAAGCTAGCAGGTTCTCTGGCTCCTTTCTCTCCGGCCCACGTGGGCTCACCGGTTCTTTACGTTCCGTCTCCTTTTGTATCTAATTTGTACGTGACCGCCACGACTGGTTCTGTTGTTTCTGGTGCGACCATCACATCTGGCTCGTCCATTGCCGTCCAATCGAACGTTCTATCGGGTAACGTCTTCTGGGTCGAGTCTGGTATTCCCATCGCCTCGAGCAACACGGCGTTCGGCCAGGAGGTGGGCCCTCTGCATCAAGCGAAGATCATTCTCAACGGCACGGACCGTTTCGTGCCCCAGTTCGGTAAGTACTTTAACCAGTACCAGCCGTACCAGTACCACACTGGTATTCCTTACCCGGGCATCTACGTGTACTCGTTCGCCCTCAAGCCTGAGGATCTCCAGCCGAGCGGTACGTGCAATTTCAGCCGTATCGATATGGCCCAAATCGCCGTGAATCTAAAGACGGGTATGCCAGCCTTGAGCCAACGGATGTTTGCGGTCAACTACAATATCCTTCGCGTGCAATCGGGTCTTGGCGGTCTTGCGTTCGCGAACTAAAGAAATACGTAATACTAATAATAGGTTGATGCCCTTTGTATACTCTATAAAATGCAAAATAGAACCATTCCATGAATACATAGGTCAGACGGTCCAGGACGACTTTCAGGTGCGTCTGAACGGTCACATGGCCGATGTGAATAACGGACGCAAGAGACACTTGTACAACGCTATTCGTTTGTATGGATGGGACCAATTTACGATCGAAATTCTTTACAGTTTTCCAAAAGAGGGGAACTGGAAAGAGCGTCTAGACGAGCTTGAGATTCAGGAGATTGCGAAGCGGAACACACTCGCACCCAACGGGTACAACAACGAGACGGGTGGGAACAGGAACAAGGTCCTTCACGAAGATACGAAGGAACTCATGAGTTCCATGAGGTCAGGGGAGCGCCACGCGATGTTCGGGAAGCACCATACGGAGGAGGCTCGGGAGTTACTCAAGGAGGCGAACGCCAAGGCGGTTCAGCAATGGTCCAGGGACGGCAAGGAGCTCTTCAGGACGTTCGAGTCGGTCGAGGAAGCAGCGAAGGAGACGGGAGCGGAGTCAGGGCACATACCGAAGGTGTGCAGAGGGGAGCGCAAGACGGCAGGAGGGTTTCATTGGAAGTTTGTGGACCCCGATGATGTGGAGACCAAAAATGTTCTAAAGTTCAACAAGGTTCAGCAATGGTCTTTTGACTTGAAGACACTAATTCAAGAGTTCGACACGCTTCGAGAGGCTTCAGATAAAACCGGTGCAGACCGTTCGCATATAGGAAGGTGTTGTAAAGGGAAGGGGAGATCTGCGGGCGGGTTTAAATGGAAAGTCATCTAAATTTTTTTCTTGGGTACTAGTACCAAGCGAATCATGGCCGGGGGGTTGATGCAACTCGTTGCTTACGGTGCTCAGGACGTTTATTTGACCGGTCAGCCAAAGGTGACCTTTTTCCAGGCTGTGTACAAGCGCCACACCAACTTTGCGATGGAGAACATCCAGCAGACGGTGAACGGCACCCCATCCAACGGTGGCCGCGTGTCCGTGACCATCGCCCGTAACGGCGACCTGGTCGGTGACATGTACATTCGCCTTGTGCCCACCCCTCTGACCAGCGCCAACCTGACGTCGACCAACGCCACCTTCGACATGTGCTGGGTTGCCGAGCGTTCCGTCGCTGACATTGAGCTGACCATCGGTGGTCAGCGCATTGACAAGCACTACCAGACCTGGTGGCGCCTGTACGCCGAGCTGTTCCTCTCCGAGTCCGAGAAGATCAACTACGGCAAGATGACTTCCAGCCCCAGCCCAATTACGGATACCGCCAACCCCAACAGCGTGTACCTGCCCCTGCTGTTCTTCTTCAACCGCAACCCCGGCCTGTACCTGCCCCTGATTGCCCTGCAGTACCACGAGGTCCGCCTCGACTTCGACCTGACCAGCTACTTCAGCAGCTACTTCACCCCAACCAGCGGTGCCACCGTGTTCGAGGTGTGGGCCAACTACGTGTACCTGGACACGGAGGAGCGTCGCCGCTTCGCCCAGAAGGGCCACGAGTACCTGATCGAGCAGGTGCAGCACACCGGCGGTGATTCCATCACTCTGGCGGGCACCCCAGGCCTGGCCGCGTCCGCGACTGCCCAGACCATCCGTCTGTCCTTCAACCACCCAGTGAAGGAGCTGATCTGGTGCTACATCAACACCAGCTCTATCGCCTACAACTCTCTGTGGAACTTCTCCACCAGCGCGTCCAACGTGCAGGTGACTTGCAACGCTTGGTCGACCATTTCTCAGGGTGCTTTGCCCCACACCATCGGTTGCCCTCGCATCGCCGCCACTTCCAACGCCTCTTGGATCGAGGAGGGCTCTTCCAACGTGACGGGCTCTTCCAACGTCGAGGTCGGCCCCCTGTACAACTTCAAGCTGGTGCTGAACGGCCAGGACCGCTTCAAGGAGCAGCAGGGCAAGTACTTCAACCAGTACCAGCCATACGTGTACCACAGCGGTGTGCCATACCCCGGTGTGTACTGCTACAGCTTCGCGCTGCAGCCCGAGGAGCACCAGCCCACCGGCACTTGCAACTTCTCTCGCATTGATAACGCCCAGGTGGCGATCAACATCAAGGGCGCGGCCACCACTCCTCTGCAGAAGATGTTCGCGGTGAACTACAACATTCTCCGAATTCAATCGGGCATGGGAGGCTTGGCCTTCTCAAATTGATGGGTGGACTGTTATATTTATATTTTATCATTAAAAACGGCCTTCCGGGTTCGCCCGGGCCTCAGGCCCAAAAGTGTTCAAGACTTTTGGGTCAGAGACTTAAAGAATAAAGTCCTCCCATACATTATGGCGGAGGGCGTGAAGAAATGTACAAACTGCACCAGAGCACCTCAACCTCTCTCAGAATTCGAGAACGAAAATGGGCGAGTTTTCAAGACTTGTGGTAAATGCCGAGAAAAGGGTCGTAAAAACGATAAAAAACCAGAACGCAAAGAAAAACACGATGAATTACAAAAGGAGAAAAGTGCAGAATATTCCAAGAAGCATAGGGAAAAGAAAAAGACCGGTATAGTCGAGGAACATAATTTAGAACAAAAATGTGAATGGTCAAAGAACGACAAGACGAAAGAGAGAGTTTCTCAGTGGAAGAAGTTAAACATAAATGATAGAATAGGAACTTATAGGCGCAGTGCGGCGTCCAAGGGACGTGAATGGAAACTAACTCACGAAGAAGCTGAAAAAATGATGACGAGCCCGTGTGTATATTGTGGTCACCTTGACCTTGAAACTCGGCTAAACGGTATAGACCGCCTGAATCAACAGGGTAACTACACTACTGAAAATACAGTACCGTGCTGCTGGGCGTGCAACTACATGAAAGGTGTTATGGACCCCAGGACATTTATTGAAAAGTGTAAAAAGATTAGCGTTTGTGAATACGCCTTTCCAGATATTCCGCGTCAGGAGTTGGATATAAGCTCTCGTCACCGACTGATGACTTGCCACTTGGACGAATCGGCCGAAAACTCCTCTTCAATGATGGACATGCACTTTTCAGGATTGAAATGCGGGGAACAACAAAACACGTCGATATAAATCATGTTCAGTTCCGGGTACGTATGGGCACTGAAATGGCTTTCGGCCAAGACCAGAACGCCTGTCGCCCCGTGAGGCTCAAATTGGTGAAAAGCTCTGCTCACGACTGTGAACCCGCACTTTTCAGCGATTCGATTCATAATTCCCTCGAGATGGTCAACACACGAGACCCAAATGCCATCGATGTGTCCTACGAGGTGGCGGAAACTCTTCGAGTTTCCGTGTTCCATTCTCTTCATTACCCATCTAAGGGTGGCTTATTTTATATACAATTAGACCGAGAGCAAACACAATGTACAAAAGACCGAAGAAACGACGGCCCATCTTGTTATCGGTTTGAGTACCCGCCTCGACAAAGTTGCTGACACCCAGGGCCGCCAACATGAGAACCAGTAGGACCATGAAAGCCAGATCAGGCTTAGAGTCAACCATTTATATATTATTACAAAATAAATGGACTCTCTGACAGGTCCTGACCTGGTAAAGTACATTCAGAAGATGAATCCCGAGGCGGGTATAGAAGAGATTTTGGATAAGACGCGGATTGTGTCTCTTCAACGAATTTTCGTACAAATTGAAAAAATCGAGTACAAGACCCCGATGGACCTCCTGGAAGACCTATGTACTTTTGATCTGTCTCTTGAGGATACAAAGACGATCATGCAGATGTGTGGAGGCTCTGCAAGACTCTTGAGTGAGTCAAGGTCTTTTGAGGCTATCTATGAATTCATGTCGTCTAAGAGTAGTAAGAGCCCGAGTTGCTGCTGGAGCCCGTGCTGACTCCGGTATACCAGTAATTTAGAAGGTAAATTCCGGTGACCATCAGGAAGGTTGCCCTGATAACTTCGGAAGACACTTGGCGCTTGTCCTTGTCGAGGAAGGACTGAAGACCTATGAGGATCATCGAAAGACCTACAACGAAGAGCAATACATCCGAGAGTATCACCGGCATTTAATAAGAGCGCGGATAAAAAATAGAAAACTAGTCTGTGCAAAGGTCAGATGGCTTTTTCATACATTGACCCATCACAAGCCATGCTCGAGGCGACGCTCGAGGCTCTGAGTGGGTTTGCACCTATTGTCCGTCAGCCAAGACCCCCTGAAGTTCCAACCATCCAGTGTGAACTCGACGAGTCTTGGAAAGACTTTGAAAAGGAACTTGGGGTTTTTAAACGTAAATTTGCCAAGGAAAAGCGTGACCTCGGTATCAAGTTGAGCGAACTCGAGGAGCTTCAAAAGAGTGCTCAAATTTCTAAATTGATTATAGAATCAGTTCCCTCTGAAGACTTAAAGGCCAGACTCGTATCAGTCGTAGACAACTACGAGTCCGAATCGGGCATCGTCGCCCTGACTCAACAATGTGGGGAACTCAAGGGGAAGGTTGAAGCGATGGAGACTGTGCTGCAGAACACCGAGGCTGAAAGGTACGCCAAGTTTTTGTGTTTTATTTGCCAAGACCGGCTTATTGACCTATTTATTGACCCATGTGGCCACACGGTCTGTGCAACGTGCTGGACGAGTACTCGAATGAAACGCACGTGCCCTGGGTGTCGCACGGATATTCAGGGTGTGAAGAAGATTTTTAATATGTGAGGAAACTTGGAAAAGTTCCCTCCGGTGGACCTGGGTAAGTCGTTAAACTGCCCGACCGACCTTAGTTTAATGGCAGAACCGCGGATTGTAGTCCCGCTGATACCAGTTCGATTCTGGTAGGTCGGAGGATGCGTAAGCATCCGTCGGGAAACTTGCGTTTCCCTTCTGCTCCTATAGCTCAGTTGGTAGACGCGTCAGGCTGTTAGGAGAAGTGCTTGCACTTCGACGGCTGAGACCTGAAGGTCACAGGTTCGAACCCTGTTGGGAGCGTTTTTTAGATGCCGTCCCAACTAAAAAATGCTTTGCTAATAATAATGAACGGACCCTACGAGAGGTTTCTGAACCATCTCTTGGAGATTACGCAACACAACAAAAACTTGAAAGTCAATATCAAAAACTTTTATACGCGTATTTCCTACGCAAACGGAGGAGCCGTCGTCAACTTTTTACCATCCTCCAATAACCGCGGCGTTGAGCTTGCGTACGGGCGCACGAGTGCCGCTCACCGCGGACAAGGGCTCGGGACCCGTCTTCGAAACTACGGGGTTCGCGCGGCGCTTGCTGCGGGCGTTCCCCTGTGGCAGTACGGTATAAACTTGAACCAGCTTGTTCCCAAGGGCCAAACTCCTATAAGTACGCGAATCATGCGTAAACTCGGCGGTGTGTGGACTCGGGGCGTTCCCGAGTTTCCAAAGGGACGGATCGTCAAAAAGAAATACGCAACTCTCGTTCGGGGACACAGGTACTCACTTCGAAAGAGTGTTAAAAAGAGTCCGCGTAGAAATAACAAAAATGAGCTTCGTTCGCCTCGTTGATTCTATGGGCACGGACGAGTCCATCGTCCAGTCCGCTCGCGTCTCTTACGGCGCAGGCACGAAGAGCGTGAGTGACGACCGCGCGCTCATCCGGTACCTCATGCGTCACAAGCACACGACCCCTTTCGAGATGGTCGAGTTCAAGTTTCATATCCGGGCCCCCATCTACGTGGCGCGTCAGTGGCTTCGACACCGCACAGCCTCGGTCAACGAGATGAGCGCTCGGTACTCGGTCATTCCAGACGAGTTTTTCTTGCCTGACCAGCTCCGTAAGCAGTCAGTGTCCCGTGGTCAAGGCGGCGAAGAACCTTTCGAGTCCCCGAACCTGTTGGCCAAGCAAAAGACTTCGTGTGACTTGGCCTTTCATGTCTATGACGAGCTTCTGGAGAAAGGGGTCTCACGCGAACTGGCACGGGCCCATCTGCCTCAGTGTACCTTTACTGAATTTTATTGGAAAATTGACCTTCATAACCTGCTTCACTTTTTGAGTCTACGCATGGAGGATCACGCCCAAAAGGAGATTCGTGACCTTGCGACCCAGATCTACGAGCGTATCAAGCCCATCGTCCCCGTGACGTGTGAAGCCTTCGAGGACTTTCGTTTGGGTTCCATGACGCTCACACGACTCGAGGTGGGCCTGCTCAAGGACATCATCAAGGACCCCATGAGTGCGTCTTGGCGTACAATTTCAGGAAAGGGTGAGAATGCCGAGTTCAAAGAAAAGTTAAAGCTTTTGGGTTTTGATGTATCAAATGGATACCATAGTGCTTGAGTTTCTGAAACAAAAGGGGCCGGCAACAGTCAAGCGTATTTCAAAGAGTTTGGGTCTTCCAAAGACGCTTGTTCGGGGAGTCCTGTGGCACTCGGACACCACGGCACGGACGGATCGGGCCCCCGCCTGCCGCCGTAAGAGACCTATATGGTCTTTTTCAGAGACGCGGATACGGCCGGACACCCATAAGGTGTCTCATCTTGTCTTGCGTACGACGCTGGAAGAACATGAAGATGAAAACCATTAAAGGGAGGCTCCGTAGTTCACCAAGCGCAGAGTGCTCGTATCCGGAGAATCCGTCGAGCGGAAAGGGGATATTCTTGATGAAAACACGTGAACCATAAATAATCGCACCTATGATTCCAAACTGGACACAAACCTCCAAAAATATTTTCCAATTAGGTTTACTCTCGTCGAGTTCGGGGGTCAACGCGTCCAGTGTCATGGACACGAGGTACGCAAACACGAAACACGCGACACCGACCCAAGCAACACCCAAGGTCTTGATGACTTGTTTGTCCATTACTTTCTCTCAAGAGAAAAACTCCACGCTCTCGTAGCAAAGTAGGTTATTGCGTTGATCTTATGTATCAAAGGTCCTGGGTTCAAGCCCCAGCGAGAGCAAACTAATTTCTATATGTAATGTATGGCGTTTGTACTCAAGTTTGGAAAGCCTCTTTCCATGCTAGTCGCGTGCGTGGCGTGTATGGTGTGTACAGGAACCCTCGTTCCTTATGTCAACACAATTTATATCAAAAAGACCGGAGAGACTGACAGTACAAAGGCCGAAAAGATATCGGCTATTACGTTTTCCGCTGTTATGTGCTGTGCTTTGATAGTGTACAAAATATTAGGTATATTTGTTTAATAACTTTGTATGAAAAAGCGTTCAAAACTACGCCACAAAATCTGTACAAAGGGTATGGATTTTATGACGTGTGAGTGGGTCGAGCGGCCGAGCCGCGACCCGTCACTTTGTGACTCCGAGCCGTGCATCGTCACCCTCAAGGTGCGAGACTACCCCGAGGAGGGTATTTCTCTCGAAGATATCAAGCCTCTCATACACGAGATTCGGTCCAAGGCGAAGGACATGATCATCAGGGCTGACCTTGCGGGTATGGGTCTCATAGGTATCGAACGGTTCAAAATGATCGTGAGTATTTGTCAAGAGGTTGTCGAGTACACAAAAGAGGACAACATCCTTCGAAAGATTGAGATTCAAGGCGCAGGCTTTATATTCAGGACCCTTTATGGACCCATCAGTCTCGCCATTCCCAAGTACTTCCGCGAAATGATCCAATTTATTTAATAAATTCACAAGCTAGGATGAGCTGCTCCTGGCTCCGTTTCAGGCCCGACCAAGATACAAAGGTTCTGTACGTTGACATCTTGGTTGGAAAACTCATAGAAATACAGCCTGATACAACTGAAGAAACGGATGCCATGTGTCAAGACTTGTACCCAATTTTGGATCAAATTCAGGAAATCTGTCTAACACACGGACTTCGTCAGGTGTGTACGGCAGACCTAGAAGGGGTCCGGGTCGCGAATATCAAACCCCTGACTATGATGCGTATCATATGGAACGTCTATGAGCACACGAAGAACTGTATTTTACTCTCAAAATGCGAGGTATCGGGAGGTGGACAGTTCTTCAATGCTCTCGTAGAGGGGGTCCGTGGGTTCCTCCCACCTTTCATGAGAAACATGATCACGTTAATTCCTTGACAAAATTGTATTGGTCGAGAGTAGATGAAGATTGATCACGTGTACTGCATAAATCTTGAACGTTCAAAAGAAAGAAGGCGACATATGGAAACACAATTTGAAAAGTTGGATATAGATGTTGAATTTTTCAAAGCGTGTGATGGAAAAGCCATGGGGAAAGATGGGGCTTGGGGTTGCGCCTCGAGTCATCTTGGTGTTTGGAGAGACATAGTAGCCAAGGGGTACAAGAATTCATTTATTTTAGAGGATGATGTGACTCTTTCTTCAGATATACAAAAACATCTCGAAGAAATAGAAGAACCATACAAGTGGGATATTATATACCTTTTTACGTTTGGACCAATACACGGACCGAGACACGACTCGATGTTATTCACTGGAAAGTCACTGTCAATGGCCGGATACATCATTTCAAACAGGTGTGCAAAACGTCTTCATCTTTTGGAACCAGACGATATGGGCTGCGCAATAGATGAATTTATAGCAGCGAAACTTAATCTTCGGACATTCATAGTACATGAGAAGTTAATCACTGGAAACTTGAATTTACAGCTTCAAAGTACCATAGGGATTAACCTTTTTCGGGTGTTGAACGGGTCCGCACTTTCGCACTGGTTTGAATATTTTCATGGACTCGAAATCATGTTTGTTTTACTCATTTTTGTCCTCTTAGCAAGATTGCAAAGATGATAATGGTGAAAAATAGGACGAATAGCTGTTTATATTCCTTTACAAATAGGTATCCCTTTATAAATCCTGCTGTTGCAGAATCGGTCCAACTAAATTGATGATCGTGAACAAATACTGCTTTTGAGTTTTCGTACTCTGACTCTATGACGTCCGGGTACAGAATAGTCATGTTCGCATCTTTGAGTGCTATCGATATGCGAATAGGACCCGTTGTTGTTGAAATAAAATAAGGTTTGGACCAATAATCTTCACACTGAGTCTTGTCATGTATACAAGTCTCTATAAGGCGCTTCATATCTGGGTTACCTGGTTCACAACATATAAACGCACTATTGATAAACCAGTCGTCATTTTTGATTTGCCCATACGTCACAAATGATGTCTCTACGACCGAGTCGTTCGCTTTACACGTTATGAGTGGTGCGGTTTCAATATCAGGAACTTTGTCCAAAGGTTTGAGAGCCTCCATGTCACAATCAACCGTCACGCCACCATACAAGTACAAAATGACATATCGACCAAAATCCACACGCTGCATCATGACCTCGTAGGAGTCATAGCGTGCAAGACATTCGGGACCGTACTCTTCACACGCTTTCCTGAGTTGGCTCTCGTCCCATTTCTTGTGCTCCCAATTCGGATTCAATCTGTGGAGTTTCTCCACGTTCTTGTGGAACTTCTGAGGGAGTTGATCCCATCCCTGCATCCACACCTGATGCGTCACCCTTGGGATGAGCATGTCTATGTACCAACTCTTCATTTTTTTTGGGCTCTCCTATCGCGTTATTTAGGATGTCAATGATGTTCCATGCCAAGATGGTCATTATGAAAACACGAGCTCTGAGGTCTAGGTCCTTCACGTATTTTAGGATCAAAATAGGGGCTACAATTGAAAAGAGGTGGACCCGCCAACTGGCTTCGTAGGCTCCCTGTTCGAACGCCATGTAAAACCCATATGTGGCTGCTATGACAGCAAGTTCCAGCTTCATTACCAATTAGAGTTAAAAAAAGGAAGCGTAAAATTCGCAAGATGTCAGATCTCCTCGTCTTTTATCCACAGGGGAAACATCTGTACATAGAGTTCCTAGGGGGCAAATACATTGAGAACCAACCAAAGGATGCTATCGAGGCGGCCAATTTTTCACTCAAAATTAAGCCCGTCATAGAACAGCTCGATGCTTACGTGGAGAAACACGGGCTCAAGGAGATTGTTGAGTTGAACCTCAAGGGGGTCCCAATTTCAAAACTAAATTCAGAGACGGCCGTCCACCTCATGAAACTCGTGTGTGAGATCAGACCGGACAAGGGTCTCCTCGAAAAGATCAAGATTACCAACTCGAACCCTATTTTTAACATGGTCTACCGGAGCGTCAAGAGTCGTTTGCCTGACCGGATCAAGGGGCTCGTCGAGTTTGACAATGACGGGAAATTCTTTTAATGACGGGCAGTTGCGCTAGCAACTGGCCTCAGCGGAGCCCCACAAAACTCGGGGCGAAAGTCACTCCGTGACTTTTTTAGATGCGTTATATCAAGAAGATGACAAAGACGGACGGGGCTCGGTGGCACCCAGACGAGCAGGAGTTCCTGGCCAAGCTCGAGCACCAGTGTAATCTGTATCAGGAACACCATAATAAAGACCATTTGTATTACCAAAAATTAGCGTCCAAGTTTAACGTTCCTATCCTGGTCATATCAGCCCTGAACGCTCTGTGCGCCATAGCCCTGAACGACTTTTTACCTCAAAAATACGTGAGTATCCTGAACGCCGTCTTGTCTTCGGGAACGGGGGTTCTTGGATCCATTCAATTGTATCTCAAAATTAACGAGAAGATGACCAACTCGGTCCGGGCCGCGCTCCTCATGAAGCGTTTGGCTCTCAAGATTTCCAAGGAGCTCTCGATAGAGATGGAGAATCGCGTCACGGACGGACAGGCTTTCTTGGCCGATTGTTTCGCCGAGTTTAACACGGCGCTCGAACAAGGAAACCCGGTTGAAAAAAGCCTCGAGAATCACTTGGCTTTTACACAGATTCCGAAAAAGGAAAAGATGAGTCTCTTGAGTATGGCGGCAGCGACCGTCACGGGTTCGCCCCGCAAGGACTCTACGGAGTCGTCATACGGAAATCTCTCACGTCTTGGGGAGCCTCGCGCCAAAAGGCTTTGGGGTCTCGTTGAAAGAGCTCAAAAAGACGCTCATTCTCGTGGCGGATTACAAACTCCTTTTCGTCCGAACGTATCAGGTTCGGAATCCCCTCAATCGAATCTAGAAGAGCCGGATATAGAGCTTGGAGTTCGGGGCTCTTGAGTTTGGCCACCTCGAAGCTCAGGTCGAGGTCGAGAAAACTCTCCGAGTTTTCGAGAGGCGCGCGGACCCAGTAGTGCTCACACGCCTCCTTCGTCTCTGCAATGACGCAGTACCCCTTGACGAGCTCACACTTGATTCCTTTTTGTTCCAAATATCGCTTCAAAAGCGCGTTGTGATGCACAACGGTTCCCGAGACGTTGTGCATTTTGATTCGCAGGGCAACACGCCGAAGGTCAACGTCCATATAGTACTAGTACACATTATCTCTAAGTGTCCCTTAAAAAAGTCGGACGTGATAGTAACAATGGAGGACCCGGCCGAACTGGATCCAGTTCTCGCCCCCTCAACATCCCGTTTCACAACTTTCCCCATCAGGTACCCGGACCTATGGGCACTGTACAAAAAGGCTATTGCAAGTTTCTGGACGGTCGAGGAGATTGATTTAGCTACGGACCTCAAGGATTGGGACAAACTGAACGCTAACGAAAAGCACTTCATCAAACACGTGTTGGCCTTCTTTGCCGCTTCAGACGGAATTGTCATGGAAAATATCGACTTGAACTTTTCAAAGGACGTTCAGATCCCAGAGGCTCGGTCCTTCTACGCGTATCAGTCGTTCAATGAAAGCATTCACTCCGAGACGTATTCACTCATGATTGATAAGCTGGTCAAGGACCCTGCGGAAAAGATGGATTTGTTCCGAGCCATCGAGACGGTCTCTTCGGTCAAGCGCAAGGCGGCGTGGGCTCTCCGTTGGTTGGGCTCCGGGGCCCCTTTCCCCCAACGCCTCGTTGCTTTCGCTTGCGTGGAGGGTATCTTTTTTAGCGGGTCCTTCTGTGCTATATTTTGGTTGAAAAAGCGAGGACTCATGCCTGGTCTCTCGTTCAGTAATGAGCTCATCTCACGGGACGAGGGTATGCACCAAGAGTTTGCCGTGACCTTGTACAAGAATTTGAAAACAAAATTGGACGAGGAGACTATTCGCCGCATCGTCGCGGAGGCTTGCGACATTGAACACGGGTTTATTACCGATGCTTTGCCTTGTAAACTCATAGGTATGGATTCTGACCAGATGGGCAAGTACATCATGTTTGTTGCGGACCGACTGCTGACTCAGCTTGGGTGTAAACCCATGTATGGTCTGAGTAACCCTTTCGACTGGATGGAAAACATCTCGTTGGAAGGGAAGACCAATTTCTTCGAGAAACGGGTCGGTGATTATTCAAAGTTTATGCCTGATAGTAGCGAAATGAAGTTTGACGAGGAGTTCTAAAGAACTCCGAGTGGCGGGGGTGAGGAGTTCTAGCCAGGGGACGTAGTCCCCTGTTGCCCCCGAGGTGAGGAGTTTCAACTCCACGTATACATTTTACTATTGCTATTGTACGAGCACGTCTTGGCCGCGGGACACGTGGTACCTGTGTATCCAGACACCTGAGGTGCGATCATTGGAAGGTACTTGCCGACCAAAAACAGAACAAGCAGGAAGAAAAGCATGTGTAGGAACAGACCGGCGGGGGTCGCAACACCCTCAAAGTTACCGACCCACGAGCCAAACACTTTACGAGTCAGCTTGAAAGTCTCTGGGCTAGACGCAATCATGAAAGCAACGCCTGGGACGATGAGCTTGGACATTTACTATACGAAAAGAATTTAAATTGACTTATCAAAAACAAACCGGTCCTCCTGGAAGTGCTTATTGTTCTGGTCATCCTGGTCATCCCGGGTCTCGAACGTGAGACCGGCGGCACTCAAGTACCCTGAGCGCTTGCCAAACAGGGAACCCAATAGAACCATGAGAATAACAAAGACGAGGCCGTGGAGCAAAAGGCCTGGGATGGTTGGAACGCCGTCTGGACCGGCTATCCAAGTTCCAATCTGACGGGTCGTCTTGTATGACGCGGGGCTGGCCACGGCAGCAAAGACCAGTATGGCAAGAAGAGCACTCATTTAATATGTTGATACAAATTAAATGGATGGGTTTGCCATCTTTCTCTTTATAGTTTCTCTTGTGTTATTCGTGGCTGCTGTTGCCGTCATATTATATAACGCAAGTGAAGCGCCAAGTCCAGAGTCTTCAACAAGTTCTGGTATTCCACTTCCTGATAGTACTATGATTGGTGCAAAGTGCCCTGTTGGGTGTACGTGCTTTCCAAACACGGACGCGACCATGTCAAGCGACAAACCGACGCAGGTGTGTGCGATGCTTGATAACAACGTCATGTTTAAATGTCCTGCAGAGTGTTGTCAACCGACCTGTATTAATTAGGATGTTCAGGGAATTCCACAGAGGTCTACGGTCTAATTGCAGCGTCCCCCATAGCACGTGTGATAGCACTCGTCACCGCTGTCACAGTACTCCCCGGCCATCTTGGGCCCGTAAAAGTTCGACTTGTGCGGTATCAAAAGACGCATCAGAAAACCGACGACGAGTATGAAAACAATTGCGTGAAGCACAAGACCTGCGTTTGTTGGCAGACCTTCTGCGTTCGCGACCCAACTTCCCAAGACCCCTCGGACCGCCTTATACGCGGCTGGGTTCGCAATGACCACATAGGCCACAAAGGGGATCAGGTAGTTCAAGCTCATTTAGTAATTACAGAGAGTTTTGTTCCTACTGACAATCAGCACCGTCGTCAAAGTCTCCGGGGTCGGCCGTGCCCTGGACGGTACGAATGTTCTGCTGAGCCAACTGCTGAGACGTGAATGCGTTTCCATTCATCTTGTTCTGCCACCCGCCAAAGCCAGAGCTCTTCTTCCCGTATATAACGCGCCACAGGAAGTGAGCGACGATGACGAAGACCAGGGCGTGCAACAAAAGACCCGCGGTCGTGGGGAGACCGTCAGCCGCCGCGACCCAGCTGCCAGCCACGGACCGAGTCAGCTTGAAGGTGGCTGGGTTGGCCACCACGAAAAACACGGCAAAGGGAACGATCTTCTTCTGCCAGTCCATTTGGTACTATGTACTGAGAATTTATTGTGTTACCTAGATCTGGCTTCTCAGGGCGAGCAAAGGTTGTCTCATAAGGTTGGTGGTTCCCATGCTGCCGATTTTGGCGTTTACGGCGGCCAAGAACTGAGTCTTTTTATTGTTAGTGTTTAGTTGTGCCCGGTTGAACTTTAAAAGATTATTAGCTGACAATGCCGAGTAGATGTTGGCGGCGGCAGCGGGAGGAGCGGCGGCGGGAGCGGGAGGAGCAGCGTAAAGCAGTTCTAGAGTATTGAGTGTGAGTTTCTTGCCGTTTGCATTCTTGGCTGCATTGTTAGATCTATTGAGTGCAGCTTTTAGCGCATTCAAGTTGATACCATTTATCATATTCCTTGGAACTTTCTTGACTATGTTGTTTGCATAGTTTCTTCCGCGTGATGGTATGACGCCGCCTCCATGATAGCCCCAGAACGGCCGAGCCGCCTTTAGAATAAATGCAATAGCCTGATTCGCCTTGGCCTGTGCTGCTGCCGCGTTAGCAGCTGCCGTTATCGCCGTTGGACCAACAGGTTTTGCGCCAGTTCCAGCCGTCTTTTCAGCCGCGTTCAGGGCGTTCTTGAGATTTGCAAACTTTTTCTGGGCTTGATTTATTTTAGCCTTTGCTGCGTTTTTGTTAGGACCATTGTTTAGTTGTTTATGCATTTGATTTGCAGTTTCCACGAGTGGTCCTATGTTTGCTACCGCTGTTCGAAGCTTAGCGACATTGCTGAGATTTTTACTTGCGTTATTTGCAGCCGCAATTGCCTTGTTTGCCGCATTCGTCACATTTTTCGAAGAAACTTTAGCTGGTCCCACATTCGCAAGACGGGCAAAGTTACTTTTGGCCGCTATGTAGTTGCGAAGAGCCAGCACGAGTGGCTTGTTGATGTTGAGGGGTTTGAAGGCGTTTTTATTGTATAGGCTGTTGTTCTTGGCCATACTCTGCATATTTCTAAAATCCGTCACGTATTTCATAACAGCCGCCTCGACGGCCGCGTCTTTATTGCTGACCTGGTTGACGACCGTCGTGGGAATTTTTGGGGCTGGGGCGCGACCCCGTGCCCTGTTCCTTAAAGCTCTCAGCCTGTCCATGTCTTACTGGAAGCCGAGAAAAAAAGGTCCAAACAAGGCTTAAGGGGTCCAAGCTCTCCTATAGTAGAACACACAAGATGGCAACTCTCCAGATGTTCAATGCTTTCAACGCTTCCAACGTTTCCTTCAGCGATGTTCGCAAGAATGCCAAGGGCGGCAAGGCGGTGTACCTGAACCAGGTTGGCGGTGGCAAGTTGATTTTTCAGATGCCTCAGCTTCGTGCCCCATTTGGCCTCAGTGAGTACAAGGACGAGGCGTCTGGCCGCGTCAGCTACACTCTGCCTTTGAGCCTTGATAAGCCCGAGGTCCTGGAGGCTTTTGCCAAGTTGGACGCGCGCGTCCTGGACTATATCACCGAGCACTCTGAGGAACTTCTGGGCAAGAAGATGTCCCGCGAGGTCATTGCCGAGGGTATGTACAAGTCGCCCGTCAAGGCTGCGACCAAGGAGGGCTACGCGCCGATCCTGAATCTGAAGGTGATCACCGACCCCAAGACGGGCAACTTGGCGACTGAGGCTTGGAACTCCAAGCGTGAGTCCGTGCCTCTGACGACTCTCGAGAAGGGTCAGGCTGTGAGTGCCATCATCGAGATCAACCAGATTTGGCGCACGCCGGCTGGTGTCGGTGTTTCGATCCGCGTCCACCAGGTTATGTTCGCGCCGACCAACAAGCTCAAGCCGTGTGCGTTTCTTGCCGCGGCTGATGAGCCCGTCTCCGACAAGGGAAGCGAGGCTGCTGAGGACGAGGCCATCGAGTACGAGACTGATCCCGAGCAGTGAGACCGAGTCCACCGGACTCGTGATCCCCCAAGAGTCAAAGTCAAGGGAAACCCTTGGTTTCCCGTCGGACCATAGGTCCTCCTTCGGACTTTCCCGTATCCCAAAATTTGAAATGTGAAAAACAGACCCGAAACTAAAAATATGTGTAATAGATATAAATGAGCTGGATAGACTCCAGACAATTTAAAATCGCAAATCGTAACGGTCGTCACTATGTGTATCGTCGTAACAACGCAGGTAACACAGAGATTAACATCCCCAAAACCATAACAACCAAGGCGGAGGCGGCGCGTTGGCTCAGGGCCCATCCAAACAAGGTGGCCAAGCCGAACCGCTACAAGGGAAAGCGCGCACCCGTCAGAATACCATCCGCCGCGAAGCGCGCCTATGACCCGTTCGCGCCCGTCCTTGTACGCACGAGTCCGAGCAATTTCTTTAAGTACGAGTCGCCCAAGTACGCAGGTGTTGCGAGCCCCGCGAACGTAGGTACACCCAAGACGAATTTGAGCGCTTCAAATTTCAAAAAGAGTCTTCGGAACATGGTCAGTATCGGCTCGGGTCGCCAGGGGAGGGCCTACTCTGCGCGTCAGGGTAAGATTCGTTTGGTCCTTAAAGTTTTACCATATGATGGTCAATCCAAGAAACGCGGGGAGTCTCAACCCGGAGACGTGGAGTACGAGTTGAACTCCAAGTGTTATAAAGCCGCGCCCGGAGGTGTTGTCAAGGTTTATTCTCACATTCGCGCCCTGGATTTCGTCCCTTCAAAGAACCTCAAGAATATTCCAAACTTGAACAAACCTTACTATGACCATTCAAAACAGAACATTATCGTCATGGAACTATGCGAAGGTGGCAGTTTGAATCATTGGCTCAGTCGGAACGCCGCCACGGACGCGACGATGCACCAAATTATCAAACAGGTACTCGAGACGCTCCGCAAGATACAAGACAAGTATCCTTATTTTAGACACAATGATTTGCACATGGACAACATCTTCGTATCACGCAAACGTGGGTTCCTTATTGCTGACTTTGGGTGGGCCCGTCTCAAAGCCAAGGGAACGAATCCAGCAGTCAACACAGCCAACGGGACGACGACCGCTTCTCATTACGGCGTAGGACCCAAGACGGACGCTCGGTACGACCATCACCTCATTTTGAACGAGCTCCGTGATATAACCCTGAAAACTCCGGCCAAGTTCCCCAAGACCTTGGCGTTCCTCGACAAGGCGGTTCCACCCGGATACAGAGGGAAGACGGATATGCACGTCAACGATTTCCGTCTAAAATATGAAGACCCGTGTCCAGGTCTTCCAACACTTGATGCTCTTTTCAGAATGCCCTATTTGCGTACAAAATTCGTTTCAAGTCCTCAGTTGGCAAGTGCTAAAGGCCGACTCCGCAAGACGGGTCGGGTGTTGACCCCGCCCCGGAACCGTACACCGGTCCGAGCCCGAAAGCCAAGCCCGAACAAGGCGCGGAACTACACGAATGCCGAGCTCATAGCCTTGACACGTAATCAACTCTTCAAATTGAGTCCGAAAACGAGGAACCGGGCTGTACGACTCCGTGCGTCTGTCAAAAAGTCCCCACCCAAGCGGGCGAACAACGCCACGGCACGTGTTAAGGGTGGTCACGGACAGATCATCGCCATGGCCCGAGCGAAGATTCCCAAGAATGTCTTGAAGGACCCGCGTTTCACTAATATGTGGGTAAAAATCAAGGCTGGTCTAGTCCCGTATAACACAGAGACCGTGTATAACGTCGAGTCTCGGGCACGTAACAGGGCGCGGAGTATCATACAGAATAGGCTCGGTAAGGGGCTTCAGCCATTCTCAGCAAGTCCCAGGCGGAGGACACCCAAGGCGGCTCCAAAGCGGAAGACTCCAAGTCCAGTGCGCAAGTCGAACACGAGCCCTCGAGCCCGTGAGACGTCTAACGTCCGTCTCCGTCGGGCGGTGGCGGGTGCTAAAAAGAGCCCAGGGTCGGGCCGTATGAGGATCAAGGCACCGAGCGGTCGCCTCGTATATGCGGATGGAGCTTCCATCCCTCTCACGTACCTCAAAAACTTTGCAAAGCGTCACGGCGTGAGCCTCAAGGGGGCGCGCTCCAAGGCTGCGATCGTTGAAAAACTTTTTGGTTGAATATAGTAAATGTTGAAGCGTAAGGACCTTATCATTATCGGCCTCTTGGTGCTTCTGGTCATTCTGTTGTTCACCAAGGCGGTGTCCTTCGGGGACGCTCTGACCCCTCCAGACAAGGGCAACATCATCGTGTATGGGTCCAAGACGTGTCCGTGGTGTGTCAAGCAGGAAAAGTACCTGATTGATAACGGTCTTCCATACACATTCGTGGATTGTAAGCAGGGTCAGTGTCCTGACTTTGTGTCTGGGTTCCCTACTTTGCTGGTCGATAACGTCATCAAGGTTGGGTACAATGAGGTCTAGGGGGGTGAGTGGAGGGCAAGTGCTTTGCACTTGAACCCGGACCCGGGTCTCCCTAGCCCCGAAGGGGTCTTTTTCGTTTTAAAAAGCTTTCGCGAGGACAGTTCCTACGGAACTGACGCTCAACCCCGGAACGCAGCGACGGCCACCGCCAACAGGAAGGTGTGCCACAAAGAGTCCACTGGCTTGAGGATGCTCACGTGCTTGACCAGGGACTGGTTCCACAGGAAGCGGAGCAAAAGAGTCATGATGATAATGTAAATGGCCAGAACAATCAGGTTATACAAAGCCTCCTTCTTGCTACGGGACTGGAGAATATTCAGCATCTTTTTATTAGAAACACAGAAAAAAAGTTCCTAATAGTAAGATGAAGTACCTGGCCCTGAAAAAGAAACCCGTCCTGAGAACCAAACGAGGAAATCAGATCAAGGCGGGCGTCAACAAATTAACAAGTTACACAGGCGCCAAGGCCCGGCTTGCTCCTGGTAAGTCGAACAGGACTGCCCTGACCAAAGGGAAGCCGAACCCCTATGCGCCCAAGTACACGTGGGCTCCCTGGGGAACGACCGGAGTTGTCCACGACAATTGCTATGACTATGCCTTTGGGTCCTTTTCTCCCGTGCGTCAATCGAAGAGTGTCCCTGGGAACCGAAGTGGTATATCAACGAATGGGATGACGTTCCGAACATGTGAAGGAATAGCGAAGCGCGTTTTGGCTGATAACCCTGGAAACGTGTACCAAATGAAAAACCCCAACGCTCGGCCCAAGCCGGGGTTCTACAAGGTTATGTGTTTCGTAGCACCCTCGAATGATTTTGGAAACTCGACGGGCGACTTCCACTGGTACAAGGAGATTAGCGCTGTTCAGTACAAGATACGACCTGGTGATACAGTTCTGGGACTGGCCAAGTTCTTCCGAGTGACGCCCAAGGTGGT
>TBL_comb47_HYPODRAFT_10001299_pt1 | contig 32524 bp, 37 predicted proteins | sample TroBogypolimnion_40_FD_10682 | JGI IMG/M metagenome (IMG submission 10682)
GAAAAAAACCGTTCGTCATCTGTGTGGTGAGGCACCAGCGTTATCGCTTCATCGGCTACTCCACTCGCCAACAGCTGCGCTCGATTTGCTANGGCGAGATCAACGTGNGCTCGAGGCGACGACGTGTCGACGAAATCAATCAGTGANGAATCAAGGTCTTGGGTGAGGCCAGCAACCACCTCATCNCCGACTTCGTAGCGTGTGGCGTCGATGGACGGACCGATGACCACACGGATCAANTCGGAAGATCCGCCAAGCTGTTCAATCTCGCTGACAGCGGATCGAGTAATTCCTGCGGCAGTTCCTCGCCATCCCGCATGAACGACAGCGAGGAGGTGGCGCTGAGGTTCGACCAGGATGATCGGACAACAGTCCGCCACCAACAACGCAAGAGGCAGATGAGCTTCTTGCGTGATCAGACCATCAGTTGCACTGAGCGCGTTCTCAATAAAGCGCGCACCTCGGCCGGCCTCTTCTTGTGAAACAGTAGCGATTCGTGCACCATGGATCTGATCGGCAAAGACCATCTGATCAAGAGACGTGGAGAGTGCGTCAGCGACGCGTTGACGGTTTTCGATGACGTGGTCGTCAACGTCTCCTACGTGAAGGCCCACATTGAGTGAGTCATAGGGGGCGGCACTGACGCCGCCGTGGCGAGTAGTGATAAAGGCATCGACGCCAAGTACCGCAAGTTCATCGAGCACCAGAACGTTGAGTGCTGCTCGGTGTTGAAATGAGCTCATGCGCAGTTTGGGCAGAGGCCGGTCACTTCGAGCGAGTGTGACAGTGCGGTATAGCCACTCGAGACTCCGATCTCTTGGGCCCAGGTTTCAACGGCGGGGGCGTGGAGTTCGTCGACATGGCCACATTGACGACAACGGAGATGGTGATGGTGTTCGCCTTCGCCACATTGGCGATAGAGCGCTTCACCGGCATCGGATCGGACGACGTCAACGCGCCCTTGCTCGGTCAACTGGCGAAGTTGGGCGTAAACGGTTGCCAAGCCGACGCGTTCTCCGGCGTCTCGAAGTTGGGCGTGAAGGTCTTGGGCTGAGCAAAATCCCTCAGCCTGAGCAAGGGCTGATTCAACAGCCCGACGCTGGCGGGTCATGCGCTGAGGCGAAGACGGCGGTGGACTCATTTCTAAATTGTAACCGTTCTCATTATGGGGTAATGTTTTCTTCCCTGGAATGATTCCAGAAAAGGAGTTCAGCTGTGGCCTCGCTCAAAGGGACAAGGATCAATTCGCCCGTGGCCTTGTTCGTCGCGCTTGGATGTGCCTGTCTTCTCTGCGCGTGCAGCGCCACCTCTTCGTCGGCGCAGCACGACAAACTTTCCGTGGTCGCCGCAGAGAGTCCATGGGGCGCGATCGCCCAAGCGGTCGGTGGCCCCTACGTGCACGTCCAGTCCTTGATTCAAAATCCCAATAGTGATCCCCACGAGTTCACCGCTAATGCGTCCAATGCTGCTGCGGTTTCTACGGCGTCGGTGGTGATTCAAAACGGCCTCGGCTACGACGCATTCATGGCACAACTTCTTTCGACTGGTGCCACAGGACCGCGCAGCGTGATCACGGCCGCCCAAGTTCTGAATGTTTCTGGTCCTGGTGCGAATCCTCACCTTTGGTATGCCATTGAACGAGTCCCACAGATGGCGCGCGCCATGGCCAAGGCCTTTGCCCAGCATGATCCGGCGCACGCGCGGTACTTCTCGGCGTCAGCGACTGCGTTCAATGAATCGTTAGCTCCGCTGATTCACGTGATCCATCAAATCGCAACCCAAAAAGGTGGCACGCCAGTCGGAGAAACAGAGCGGATTGCGGGCTATCTCCTCCAAGAGGCAGATCTCCATGTGGTTACGCCGATCGGCTTTGCCCTCAGCATCGAGTCAGGAACCTCACCGAACGCCAGTGACACGGTGGCGATGAACAAGCTTCTCACCTCTCACGGGATTGACGTACTCCTCTACAACCAGCAGACCGTGAGTCCGACAACACAGGCGGTCTCCAACGAAGCGGCTGCTCACCACATCGCCATTGTGGGTGTCACCGAAACGGTACAGCCCATCCATACGTCCTACGTGGCCTGGCAAGGCAGACAAGTACAAGAACTCGCCCGAGCGCTTGGTGTCCACCAATGAGCGAAATGGCGATTGCACTCGATTGTCTCAGTGCAGGCTATGGCGGAGAGGACGTCATCCACGATCTTTCGTTACAGGTTGGCTCTGGCGAATTAATAGCCGTCCTTGGGCCCAATGGTTCGGGGAAGTCAACCTTGCTTAAGGTACTCCTCGGGCTGTTGAAGCCGACGAGCGGGTCGGCGTTGTTATGGGGCGACGAACCGCGCGTGGCGAACCGCCACGTTGGCTACATTCCTCAACATCGGGACTTTGATGCAGACCTCCCGATTCGAGGACGGGAACTTGTCGAACTTGGCATCAGTGGCATGCACTACGGGATTCCCTGGTCGAAAAAAACAACCCGCGTGCAAGTGGATCGCGCGATTGAGCAAGTGGGTGCTCGTGGGTACGCCGATGCCCCCGTGGGGATGCTCTCCGGTGGCGAACAACAGCGCCTTCGGATCGCTCAAGCATTAATTGGTAATCCCAACATTCTGCTCTGTGATGAGCCTCTTTTGGCTTTGGACTTAAAGCGCCAACAAGAGATCACGGGCGTCATCAATCACTTTCGAACCGACCATGACACGGCCGTCTTGTTTGTGACCCACGAAATCAATCCGATACTGCCCTATGTCGACCGTGTGCTCTATCTCGTCAATGGCCGAGCAGCGATTGGGGAGCCTCACGAGGTACTGACCACCGAACGGTTAACTGATCTTTACGGAATCCCCGTTGATGTCCACGACCACAACGGCCGCATCATGGTGATTGCCGGTGAAGAAGGAACGAGTGGTCTGACGGGCCATCATCATGATCATCAACACGAGGAGCGACCGTGGGCTTAGACAACTACCTCGCACTGCCCTTCGCACAACACGCGCTGCTCGCAGGAACCTTGATTGCCATCATCTGTGGCGTTATTGGTCCTTTTGTGATCGCGCGCCAGATGGCCTTTGCCGTCCACGGCGCAGCGGAGTTGTCGTTCACTGGAGCTGCTGCTGGCTTAGTGGTGGCGGGGAACCCTATTGCTGGAGCCTTGATGGGTTCGGTAGTGGTCGCTGGGTTGATCGGGGTATTGGGCGAAAAACCTCGTGAGCGTGACTCTGCGATCGGAGTGGTGTTGGCGGCAGGCCTGGGCCTGGGTGTGTTGCTGCTGAGTCATTATCAAGGCTTCGCGAGCGCAGCAACCAACATTCTTTTTGGAAATATTTTTGGGGTCTCTCGTGGCGACCTCNTTCTCCTTGTTGGCTTGGCCCTGGTCGTGTTACTTGCCATGATGACGATCTATCGGCCGTTACTCTTTTCGTCCGTGGACCCAGAGTTAGCCAAGGCACGCGGTGTTCCGACGCGGCTTTTAGGGATTCTCTTCTTGGTGCTTCTCGCGGTCACGGTGACCGAAGCAGCCCAGATTGTTGGCACACTCTTAGTGCTGTCCCTGGCCATTACTCCAGCTGCCGCGGCACAGCGCATTGCTGCAGCTCCCTTAGCGGTGACCGGTGTCTCTATTGGCATTGCTCTGGTTGCCACCGATGGCGGGATTCTGTTGTCGCTCAATGGGACGACGGTCCCCCCAACCGTCTTTGTAACGGGGTTGAGTTTTGGACTGTATGTCCTTGCTCGTTTGATTGGCCCCACGCTTGCTCGACGGCGACGTGAGCGCTTGCGAGTCTTGCGCGCTGCTGAGGTCTAGGAAAACAACTTTGAGTAGTCCGCACCTCGGCGAAGGTGATGGCCTCCATCGATGCCAAGGTTCACTCCCGTAATCCATCCGGCGCTGTCGCTCGCCAAGAACGCAACCGCTGACGCGATGTCTTCGACGGTGCCCAAGCGGCGAATGGGCATCTGCTCGTAGTAGTCCTCAACGAGCGCACCACCTGCGGTGATGGGCTGCATGAGTTCATCGTCCACAATTCCGGGTTGCACCGAGTTCACGCGAATGTTGTGGTCACCGAGTTCTTCTGCTGCGTAGGTACACAGTGAGTCAACGCCGGCTTTTGACATGCCATAGGCCCAGAGCCATCGGTGAGGGAAGGCCCCGGCGCCAGAACTCATCAAGACAATGGAGCCACTGTTCGCAGGGATCATGACGCGCGCTGCGTGCTTGAGCGAAAGGAATGATCCGATGAGGTTGAGATCCACCGTGGCTCGCACGCCCGCCGTGTCGGCGTCAACCATATTTCCCATGTGCATTGCCCCGCCAGCACAGGCAAAGAGAACATCGAGCGTTCCGGTCGGCGCAGCAGCAAAGTCAACCGCCGCAGAAATCTGCTCTTCGATGGTGACGTCAGCGACGATGGTCTGGGCGACTGCGTCAGCGGCCCGAGCACGAATGGCGGCTGCACCCGTGTCTAGTTTTTCTAGCGTACGTCCACAGATCGTGATGGTGGCGCCTTGTTCGGCGAACAGTGCCGCAGTTTCGAGGCCGATGCCCGATCCTCCTCCGGTTACCAATACCGACTTTCCTTCAAATGCTCGTGCCACGGGGGTCTCCTTCTTTTTAGGTTCTGAGAATTGCTGAGTTCTTAGGCTGGTCCAGCGCCGACTTTAGCGGTGGGGGTGAAGGTCACCGGCATCGATTCGATACCAGAGACGAAGTTTGCATTGCGGTGCTCGAGAGGAGCATCACTGGCTAAGGCGAGATCGGGAAGCCGAGTGGCGAGCTGTTCGATCATCATGCGCATCTCCATGCGAGCGAGCTGGTTGCCGAGGCAAAAGTGAGTACCAAAGCCGAAGGCCACGTGATCATTGGGAGTGCGAGTGATATCGAAGTTGTGAGGGTCATCAAAGACCTCTTCGTCTCGGTTGCCCGAAGGGTAAAGAAGAAGAAGCTTGACGCCTTCGGGGATGGTCTTACCTCGCAGTTCAACATCACGCGTGGTGGTGCGAGCCATGTTCTTAATGGGAGTGACCCAGCGAAGCATCTCCTCTACCGCTCGAGGGACGAGTGCATGGTCGTTCTTCAATGCGGTGAACTGATCGGGGTTTCGCAACAGCGCTTCGGTTCCGCCTGAGACCACATGGCGGGTGGTCTCATCGCCACCTATCAAAATCAGCAAGGTTTCATGGAGGATCGAGTCATCATTCATTTGCTTGCCGTTGTCGTCGGCGTGAACCAAAATTCCTACGAGGTCATCGTCGCGTCCCGTGCTTCGTCGGTTTTCGATGACGTTGCTCATGTACCCGACGTACTCGCCAAAGGCATTCGCCATCTTTTCGAGGATTTCCATATCCTCGGTACCTTGTCCCTTCAAGAGATCGTCCGACCAACGCAAGAGATCATCACGGTGCTGAGGTTCAACACCAAGCATGTTGCCGATCACGATGAGCGGTAAGGGTGCAGCGAGATCAGCCACAAGATCGCATTCGCCACGTTCAGCGACCGTGTCAATGAGTGCGTCGCAGATGCGCCGGATTTCTTCTTCCATGGCGCGTACTCGCCGCGGCGTGAATCCCTCGGATACCAATCGCCGACGGGTGACGTGTTCGGGCGAGTCCATGTCGATCATCATCGGCAGGGGGCCGACATCGGGGCGGATCCCTCCAGCATTTGAGAAGTTGATGGGGTCTTTTGCGATGTCTTTGATGTCGCGGTGCTTGGTGATACCCCAGATGTTGCGAACCTCGTCGAAGTACACGGGGTCGTTCTGGCGCATCCAAGTCAGGCTTGGATAGGGGTCATTGCCCCAAAAGGCCCCGTCAATGAAATCGATCTCAGGTTTTGTTGTCACACGTTCCTCCCTGCTTGTGCCTGAAAACCTAGTCGGTAGCGGCGAAGTTCTCATCTTTGGGCTGACTCAGGCCAAGCAGGGAATGGACAGAGCGAACACGCCCTAGGTTTGGCCTGTGGCCGACAAGAAGCTCTTTCAGGAGCAGTCAATGGAGTTCATGGCCCCCTTGTATTCGGCGGCGCTGCGGATGACCCGCAATGCCAGTGACGCTGAAGACTTGGTTCAAGAGACCTATCTCAAGGCGTATCGGTCCTTTGGCGGGTTTGAGCAGGGGACTAATTTACGCGCCTGGCTCTACCGGATTTTGACCAATACGTATATCAATGAGTACCGCGCCCGGCAACGTCGCTCCGAAATTGAAGATGTCGAGGATGTCGAAGATCTTTATCTCTACCGCCGCTTCGCCGGCGTCGACGGTACGGTCTCGCCGAGTGCAGAAGAAGAAGTGATCGGGGCCATTCATGATGACGCCATTAAATCGGCACTCGAATCTCTTCCTGATACCTATCGAATTGCTGTCATGCTTTCTGATATCGAGGGCTTTTCCTATAAGGAGATGGCTGAGATCCTTGAGATTCCCCCAGGAACCGTCATGAGTCGACTCCACCGAGGTCGAAAAGCCCTGCAAAAGGCCCTTCTTCCCTATGCTGAGGCCACGGGTCTCATTACCCCCGTGAGTCCATGAATGAAAGTGATGATTCAACCATGAGCCAACACCCCATGAACGCCACATCACCCGATGGTGTCGACTGTGACGAAGCAGTCCATGCGCTCTATCACTATCTCGATGGCGAACTCACGGATGAACGACGCGCGGTGATCAGCCTTCACCTCGACCAGTGTGCGCCCTGTGGCTCAGCTGCTCACTTTGAGAGCGAACTTCGCCGCATTGTGGCGGACCAGTGTACGGACCGGGTTCCTCAATCGTTGATTGAACGCGTTGCTGCGGCAATCAATGAAGAAGAGCGCCATGGGAACTGAGACCTTTTCGACGACGACCTCCACAGGGTTTCTTGACGTAGCACTGGCGTCTCGTATCGGCGGATCGCTGGCTAAACGTAAGCCACTGCCGAGTTCATATCGTCCAGGAATGCTTGAAGATGAGTTGTCACGCTGTTCGGTCTTGGCGCAAGAGCGTGTGGCGCTTGAGTCGGGTCTCTCACCAACTGGTGAGCCTCGAGCACGCGTGGTGGATCGTGCGCAGTGGGTGGCGGCGAACGTTGAAAGTGTTGACCGACTTGTAGGCCCGTCGCTGGCGGCTGCCGATGCGCGTCGCAAGGTCCATATGCCAGCACGACTTACGCGGTTAAGCAGGCAAGGGTCAGCGGCGCAACTCGGCACGATGTTGGCCTGGATGTCATCACGCGTCCTTGGCCAGTACGACATTTTAGTGGGAGAAGAGACCAACGACTCTGAAGACATCATCAGTTATGTGGGGCCCAACATCGTGGCCCTCGAACAACGTTTTGGCTTTGACTCAACACAGTTTCGTCTCTGGTTGGCGCTCCATGAGTGCGCACATCGAGCGCAGTTCATGGGCCCTGCTTGGGTCCGGCCTTATTTTCTCGGACTGATCAACGAAGCGGTGTCGTTGGTGACCACAGACAGTTCAGCGCTTCTCGCCGGTGTCGCTCGAGCCGCACGAGAGATTGCCAAAGGAGAAAATCCGCTCGCCGAATCGGGAGCCGCAGGAGTCTTCGCCTCTGATGAGCAACGCGAGGCGCTGCGTCGATTAGCGGCGTTGATGAGCGTGCTCGAAGGCCATGGTGAAGTAGTGATGGATGAAGCGGCGAAGGATCTTGTTCCCGATGCTCATCGGTTCCATGATGCATTGCGACAACGCCGCAAAGAACCAAGCGCCCCTGCCAAACTTCTCAATCAGCTTCTTGGCATGGACGCCAAACTTCGTCAATACGAACAAGGTGAGATCTTTGTCCGTGCGCTGCGCGCGACTGGTGGGCGGTCCTTGGTGACCGAACTCTTTGATGGACCGGAACAACTCCCGACAATGGAAGAACTTGTTGAGCCAAACTTGTGGCTTGACCGTCACGGGCGTTAAATGGATCTCACCGAACGATTTGGCCCTGCGGCAGAATTGATCAGTTCGATTCTTGAACGTACGCCCTTGAAGATGGGTGACGATGAGCTCAACGTTGCCTGTTCGGGAGGTCCCGACTCAACGGCCTTGGCGGTCGTAGCGAGTGCTACGGGTCGGCCGGTCACCCTTCACCACGTCGATCACGGGATTCGACCCGACAGCGACCACGATGCGGGAGTTGTCAAGGAACTCGCGGCGTGGTTGGGGGTGGGCTTTGTGAGTCACCAAGTGGTCGTCACCCCGGGTGCCAATGTTGAAGCCCGTGCTCGAGCCGAGCGCTTTGCTGTACTGCCAAAGGGCATCGCCACGGGCCACACCATGGACGATCAAGGGGAAACCGTGCTTGAATCTTTTGCGCGGCACCGGGATTGATGGACTGGCAGCGATGGAGTTTGGCCCGACCCATCCCTTCTTGGCTGTGCGCAGAGCAGAGACCCATGCATTGTGTCAACAACTCAGACTCTCAGTAGTGCACGATGAATCGAACAATGACCTGCGCTTTACGCGGAACAAAATTAGGAACCAACTGGTGCCCATGCTCGATCAGATTGCCGATCGAGACGTCGTACCGCTGTTAGCTCGCTTGGCATCGTTGGCCCATCTCGACAGTTCGCTCCTCAATCAATTGGCGGAGGAACTCGTGGTTGACCCCACGGACGTGAACGAACTTCGCGGTCACCCCGAACCATTGGCCCAGCGAGCATTACGCCAGTGGGTACGGGACCAGCGCCCTGTTGATGGTGAGAACTACCCGCCGAGCGATGCAGAGATTCGTCGGATCATGGCTGTCGTGCGAGGTGAGGTTGTCGCGGCACAAGTCAGTGGGGGCCATCGAGTGGCGCGTTCCTCTGGGCGGCTTCGCTTTGAGTCGGGGGACTCAACTACGCTGACGGCTATGGATTCCAACGAAGCGCCGCAGTGGGCCGCCCACGACCTTGGCCCGGTCATCGTTTCAGCGGAAGACATCCAGCGGCGTGTCATCGAACTTGGTGCCCAGATCACGGCTGATTATGCGGAATCGCCACCACTTTTGGTCTGCGTCCTCAAGGGTGCGCTGCACTTTATGAGTGATCTTTCGATGGCCATCAAATTGCCGATCGACCTTGATTTTATGGCGGTTTCTTCCTATGGCTCAGCCACCCAGACGTCAGGAATCGTCAGAATCGTCAAAGACTTAGAGGCTGATCTCACGAACCGACACGTCCTGGTGGTGGAGGACATCATCGACTCAGGATTGACCTTGAACTACCTGCGTAAATACCTCTCAGCCCGGGGGCCAAAGTCCATTGAAGTCTGTGCCTTGCTGCTAAAAGAGGGGGAACAGCGGGTCGAACCCGATTTCCGCTATGTCGGCTTTACAATTCCACCATCGTTCGTTGTGGGCTACGGCCTCGATGTTGCGGAGAAATATCGCAACCTTGACGGCATCTACACCTACATCGGCGAGGGTTCCCACTGACCACGTGGTCAGGTATTGATCCGAGTAAAGGAGCACAACCCATGAGCGTTGATATCGAGCGCATCGAAGCAAATGTCCGAGAGATTCTTCTCGCTATTGGCGAAGACCCTCAGCGCAATGGCCTCCTCGACACGCCACGACGCGTGGCCGCGATGTACGAAGAGTTGTTTCAGGGCCTCGGAGAAGACCCAAGCGAACACCTCAGAGTCACCTTTGACGAGCGGCATGACGAGATGGTGATGGTGCGAGACATTCCATTCACGTCACTGTGTGAACACCACCTTGTTCCCTTTATGGGCAAAGCCCACCTGGCCTACATCCCAACGGGAAAGATCACTGGTCTTTCAAAAATGGCACGACTCGTCGAAGGCTATGCCCGACGACTTCAAGTTCAAGAGCGTATGACGTCGCAAATTGCCGATGCCATTGACTCAGTGCTCGAGCCACAAGGTGCGCTCGTCGTGATTGAAGCAGAGCACCTTTGCATGTCGATGCGTGGGGTGCGCAAGCCGGGTACCGTGACGGTAACGTCAGCGGTGCGAGGAATTTTCCGAACTGATGTCGCAACCCGTAGTGAAGCATTGCAGTTCATTCATAACCGCTAAGTAAACGAGAACGGTATCTCTGCCAACGTGACGAGTCTGCGATTTTCAGAAGTGATGGGCATCGTCAACGTCACGCCCGACTCGTTCTATTCGGCGACGAGAACGCTCGACATTGACGCAGCGATTACTCGAGGCCAGACCCTCTTTGAGGAAGGGGCGGGTATCGTCGACGTGGGAGGCGAGTCCACGCGACCGGGTGCCACGCCCGTTCCTCTCGACGAAGAACTCAAACGCGTGGTTCCTGTGGTGAAAGAGCTTGCTCGCTTGGGCACGGTCAGTATCGACACGATGAAATCAGAAGTGGCTCAAGCCTGTATCGATGTTGGCGCGAGCATCGTCAACGATGTCTCCGGCACCCTCGCTGCTGTGGCCGGCGCCAACGGGGTGGCCTGGATCGCCATGCACGCTCAAGGTACCCCTGAGACGATGCAGAACGACCCGCATTATGGCGACCTAGTGGGAGAGATCACGGAGTGGTTTGAAGAAAAGGCCCACCAGGCCCAAGAGGCAAACATCGCACAATGGTGGCTTGATCCTGGTATCGGCTTTGGCAAAACCGTTGAACATAATCTCTCGATTCTCCGCCACTGCGAAGAGTTCGCCGGCGTGGCGCACCGCCTTGGTGCCGGGCTCCTTATGGGGACGAGTCGAAAAGGCTTCCTTGGAACCATGGGAAATAGTGACGCTTTGGGCGTCAATGAGCGCTTGGCGCCCAGTTTGGCGTCGGCCATCATCGCCTTAGAAGCCGGTGCCGACATCGTCCGAGTTCACGACGTTCTTCCTACCGTGCAAGCGGTGCGCATTTTGCGTGAGAATATGTCTTCATGATGAAAGGAAAATGGGCAGCCGGAATTCCACCCCGTCACTTGACCTGGGTGCTCCCTGAACGCCTCGCCGTGAGTGAGCGTCCCGGTGGAAGAACCATGACGCACCGAAAGGTTCGTCGCCAAGAAGAGATCATCTGGCTGAGGGAAAACCACTTCACCGTCGTGGTGTCCATTTTGGAGTCACCGATGAACTTGGCGGCCTACGACGAATTCAATATGCCACACTGCCACGAGCCCGTGCCGACGACGGGCGATCAGTCGGTGGCACTCGTTGCGCTCTATAGCGATTTGGCGGTTCGCCTGCGTGAAAAGCAGACGGTGCTTTTGCACGCTGATGAACTCGGCGATCATGTGATCGGCGTGATCGCGGGCTACCTGATGTGGGCGGGACGCCTCAACGGTGCTCCTGAAGCCACGAGTGTTGTTGAGCGACTCTTTGGTCGCCAACTGGGCCCTGAGGGTCGTGCGCTCGTAGCCTCGGCAGAACGCATCCCTTCCGCAGCATCGTGACCGACACGATCACCATCTCGGGCCTGCGAGTGATGGCGTCGGTTGGTGTTCTTGATGAAGAGCGTCAGCGCATCCAACCGCTGATTATTGATTGTGTTCTTGAGGTCGATCTCACTGCCGCGGGCGCGTCCGACGCATTGAACGACACCATCAACTATGCGACCGTCATTGAACTCGCTGAACATCTGGCGTTGAGCCACCATCATGATCTCCTTGAATCCTTGGCCGATGAAATTGCGCGGGGATCGCTGGCGCTCGATGATCGAATCGCCGGGATTGACGTAGCGATCACCAAGGTGCGTCCACCCGTGGGCCAAGATGTCCACAGCGTAGGAGTGACGCGCTCGTTGCGTCGATGACGAGAGCCTTCCTCGGTTTGGGGACAAATCTTGGCGATCGCCAAGGAGAGTTGCGCTCCGCCCTTGAACGTTTAGAAGTCCACGGCGATGTCGTCGCTGTCTCAGGACTTTACGAGACTGAGCCCGTTGGCGGCCCTGAGCAAGGGAAGTTTCTCAACTTGGTTATTGAGCTTGAAACTGAGGACACGCCTGAGATGTTGTTACTCCGTTGCCAAGATCTTGAAGTGGCAGCACAACGCGTGCGTACGGTGCGTAACGGGCCGCGCACGCTTGATGCAGACGTCTTGTGGGTTGATGGCCAGAGCAGTGCAACTGAGGCGTTGACCGTTCCGCACCCACGGATGTTCGAACGGCGCTTCGTCTTAGCACCCCTTCAAGAGTTAGCCCCTGATCTCGTCAGTGACGCGATGATTGCTGCGGCTACCGGCGAGGTTGATCGAATTGGTGTACTGGATCTGACCGACTCTTCACGTGATCGCTAACTCATCGTTCATCCATGAGAGAATCGAAGAGTGAATCCTGTTCCATTGGTTCTGCTGTTTGACATTGACGACACCTTGATCGATAACGATGCGATGCAGCAGCAACTCGACGAGTATTTGATCGCTTTACTCGGCAACGATGCTCAGACGCGGTATCGCCAAATCTTCGAAGAGACTCGAGTCGAGTTGGGCTATGCCGACTTCCTTGGTGCGACAGAGCGACTCCGCATGGAAATGCTCGACAGCGCAGCAGTGATGAAGTTGGGTGAATGGCTTCTGGAGTTTCCTTTTGCGACGCTTCTCTATCCCGGTGCTCTCGATGCGGTGGCGCACGCCCACGACCTCGGGTTTGCTGGCATCCTTTCTGATGGCGACGCCGTCTATCAGCCACACAAGATTGCCCGTGCTGGCCTCAGCGAGGTCTTTGGCGATGCGCAGATGATTTTTGTGCACAAAGAACAAGAGCTCTCCGTGGTCGAAGAGCGGTTCCCGGCCGAGCACTACGTGATGGTGGACGACAAGGTTCGGGTCTTGGCGGCCATGAAGGAGATCTGGGGGGACCGCCTGACGACCGTGTCGGTGAAACAGGGCCACTACGCCAACGATTCCGTGCTGGAACATCAGTATCCAGCCGCTGACCTTTCGCTCCAAAGCATCAGTGAATTCAGCCAATTGGGCATCAACGACCTGGTCTAAACGTGGGCCAGGAAAAAAAGTTGGCGTTGGAACCACTCTTGGTCCTACGATAGGGACCAGCAAGTGACAAGGGCACGCGAACGGCACCTCGAAGGAGGGCTGGAACGTCGGAGGCACGATGGCACAGGTACTCATTATTGGCGCAGGACGCGCCGGAACGTCGATGGCGGTTGCCCTGACGCGCGCTGGGATCAGCGTTGATGGTCCATGGGGCCGCGGCACAAACCTTCGAGAGATCCCTGCGGACGTCACCACGGTGATCATTGCCACGAGTGACGATGCCATTGGCACGGTCGCCGCGCGGCTCCCAGTTCATCCAGAGCGCGTGGTCCTTCATCTTTCGGGATCGCTGGGCGTTGATGTTCTGCGCCCTCACCCTCGACGTGGCGCGCTGCACCCCTTGGTGCCTCTTCCGACGACTGAAATTGGCGCAGCCCGCTTAGCCAGTGGCATCACCTTTGCTGTGGCGGGTGACTCGGAAGCGTGGACGTTAGTGCAACGGCTGAATGGAACGGCGGTTGAAGTTCGTGATGAAGACCGTGTGCGCTACCACGCCGCAGCTTGTGTGGCTGCTAATCATGTGGTTGCCCTCCTGGGTCACGTTGAACGTATCGCNCAGTCAGCAGGACTTCCGCTGGACGCGTTTCTTGCACTGACGCGAGCGGCCGTTGATGACGTCGAACATTTTGGTCCCGAACGAGCGCTCACTGGTCCTGCGTCACGAGGGGACTGGTCTACTTTGGACCGCCATCTTGAAGCTCTCGATCCCGCCGAGCGTGCGAGCTATCGAGCCGGCGTGGGGATGGCGTTGGAACTCTTGACCGGGAAGAGTCCTTCGCTGGGTCATGATGAGCCGGTTGATGACGTTCCTGAAGTACGAAGTGCTTCTGGTGCTTCACTCGTGAACTAGTTCATGGAACGATTCGAAACGGGTGCCCAATGGCGCCTTGCTCTTGACGACGCACGATCCGAGGGCAAAACCATTGGCTTTGTCCCCACGATGGGCGCACTGCATGAAGGGCATCGTTCCTTGGTTGCGCGGGCTCGCCGATCCTGTGACGTCGTGGCGGTATCGATCTTCGTGAATCCTCTTCAGTTTGGGGATCTCAGCGATCTTGAACGTTATCCTCGCCCCGTTCACCACGACGAAGCCCTCCTGTCGGCAGCGGGTTGTGACGTGTTGTTCATGCCCAGTGTCGACGAGATGTATCCCGACATCAAGCGACCGTCGATCTCCCACGAAGGAGTTGGCGTATTAGGAGATCTTTTCGAAGGAGTCGATCGGCCTGGCCACTTCGATGGGGTTGCAACCGTGGTGGCGCTGCTCTTTGAACTCACCGGGCCGTGTAAGGCATTTTTTGGAAACAAAGACTTTCAACAATTGGCTGTCGTGCGTCGCATGGTCGACGCTTTGGGACTCCCGGTTGACATCGTGGCTTGTCCAACCATTCGTGACGAAGGAGGACTCGCGCTCTCGAGCAGAAACGCCCGACTTTCGAGTGAGGGGCGCCGTCATGCCACTGCATTCCATCGTGCTCTTTTGGCCGGAGCGGCTTGCTTCGAGCAAGGCGGTACTCCTTCTCAGGTGGACGATGCGATGAAACAAGAAGCAGATGCTGAGCCCGCACTGGCCTTGGCCTACGCCGTCGTGGTTGAGGCCGCCTCGTTTCTGCGCCCTGCTTTGTTCGAAGAAGCCGTCGAGTATCGCTTGTTGATCGCTGGCGAGGTTGAAGGTGTCAGACTGATTGACAATGCAGCCGTTGATGGGAGCGATCGATGACGAGGCGCTTTGACGTGATCGTGGTCGGCAGCGGTGTTGCCGGCCTCACACTGCTTGAACGACTGGGCAAAAGTTCGCTCACCGTTGCCCTTGTTACGAAGGCCTCGGTGTCGGACTCGACGACGCTTTGGGCTCAAGGTGGCGTGGCCGCCGTCTTGGGGAACGATGCGGACTCGCTTGACGCCCATGTCACCGATACCTTGAATGCCGGGGCTGGCCTGTGTGACGAAGAAGCCGTTGACCTACTGATCACCGAAGGGCCGCGGGCGGTTGAAGAGCTCATTGATCTTGGTGCCCGTTTCGACCGAGGTGACCAAGGGGACTATCACTTGGCCTTAGAAGGTGGCCACAGTCATGCTCGGGTTTTTCACGCCGGAGGTGCAGCGACAGGTGTCGAAGTGCAAGAGACGCTGGTTGATGTACTCGGCACGGCAAACGCCATAATCTTCGAATTTCATGCCGCCGAAGAACTCTGCATCGGGGACCAAGGCGTTGAAGGTCTCGTGGTGCTCGATCGCGACGGTGCGCGCCATCGTCTCGAGGCATCGCACGTGGTGTTGGCCACCGGGGGTGCTGGCCAACTCTTTGCCGTGACGACGAACCCACAAGAAGCTACCGGTGATGGAGTGGCGTTAGCGCTTCGAGCTCAGGTGCCCGTCAGCGACGTTGAGTTCATGCAATTCCACCCCACCGCGCTGCACGTTGACGTGGCGCCTCGACCCTTGCTTTCTGAGGCGCTGCGAGGAGAAGGGGCGCTTTTGCGAGATGGACGGGGTGAACGCTTTGTCGAGGAGTTGTCGCCCCGTGATGTTGTTGCCCGGGCCATGGCGACCACCATGGCTGCTCAGCAGCGTGATCACTTGTGGCTTGATGCGACCGGTATCGATCGATTCCAGGAGAATTTTCCCTCCTTGGCGATTCGTCTGCGAGATGCAGGAGTAAATCCCGAGGTCGATTGGATCCCCGTTGCTCCAGCCGCCCACCACTGGGCCGGTGGCGTCATGACCGACTGTAATGGTGCGACCATGCTCGAGGGTCTTTGGGCGATCGGCGAAGTGGCGGACGTCGGCGTGCACGGTGCGAATCGTCTGGCGTCGAACTCCTTGCTTGAAGGAATGGTCTTTGGCCGACGATGCGCCGAAGCTTTACTGGCCGGCCAACGAGGACCTCAACCCTCTGGGGTGCTGCGGGCGATGCTTGATCCAGGTTCGGGTGGGCTTGAGGTAGTCCGAGGAAGGCCAGGATCTCGTTCCTCGCACGATGCGCACGCAATCGATGAAGCGGATCTTGGTGCGTGGAGGATGCGACTTCAAGCGACGATGACGACCGACGCCGGGGTTCTGCGCGACGCAGAGGGACTTTCTCGTGCCATGGCGTTTACGACGCAATTGCTGCAGGATCTCGTACAAGAACCGATGAGCGTGCAGCGCCTTGAATTGTTGAACCTGGGGACCTGCGCATCGGTATTGTTAGCGTCGGCGTTCCAGCGAGAAGAGTCCCGCGGAGCGCACAGCCGCCGTGAGTTCCCTGAGCAAGAGTCATCGTGGCGCAAACGCATCGTGCACAATCTGGGCCAAGGAGTTGAGCGGTGACCTTCTCTGCCCCCCATGACGTTGTTCGTGACTGCGTAGCGAGAGCGTTGGGAGAAGACCTGGACGCCGTTGGGGATCTTACGGCTGCCCTTCTTGATCAAGAGGCGCTGGGAGAATTAGTCATTCGTTCTCGGGAAGTTGGCGTGATAGCGGGCCAAGCCTGCGTGGTTGAAACCTTTGCTCAACTAGATGCCTCGGTGGTGGTTGACGTCGTCAGCGACGATGGCAGCCGTGTTGAACCTGGCCAGGTAATTACTCGAATCTCCGGTCGACTCTGTGTGATTTTGACGGGGGAGCGCACGGCACTGAATTTCTTGGGCCACCTTTCAGGTGTGGCGAGCGCCACGGCGGCAATGGTTGAAATTGTCCGGGCTGTTGCGCCGGAAACGAAGGTACTTGATACGCGTAAAACCACGCCGGGACTTCGAGTCTTAGAAAAAGCAGCGGTGCGCGCTGGAGGGGGAACAAACCATCGGATGAATCTCTCTGATGCTCTCTTGATCAAAGACAACCACTTGGGGTTTTTGTCCATCGCCGAGGCGGTAGAACGAGCCCAAACGCTTTGGCCTGGCAAAGCCATTGAGGTGGAAGTCGAAGATCTCGCCCAACTCACCGAAGCAGCCCATGCCGGGGCGACGTCGGTGCTGCTCGACAACATGAGTCCGGACCAGGCCAAAGAGGCAACGGTGCTGGCGCGTTCGTTAAATCCAGGCTTGTTGGTGGAGGTCTCGGGAGGGATCACGCTCGAGAACGCGGCGGCCTACGCGGCGGCCGGTGTTGATCTGATTAGCTCAGGGGCGCTGACTCATTCGATCAAGAACTTGGACTTAGGACTCGATGTTCTCGGTCCTGAATCAGCGAAAGGGAGGTAAGGCAATGTTGGTGGCAATTGATGTCGGTAATACTGAAACGGTAATCGGCTTATTTCGCGATGACAATGATGACGCGGCCGAAGTGATTGACCCAGCTGGTTATGGCGCATCGCAAGGTTCTGAATCTGATCGTGGGCTTTCTCACCACTGGCGATTGTCCACGGTGCGAAGCCGCACTCCGGACGAATATGCCATCTTGCTCACGCAGCTGTTGGATCTCGAGGGCATTGATATTACGGCAACGACCACCGGGTTTGTGATCTGTTCATCGGTCCCCGCCGTCACAACAGAGTTAAGAAAAATGGCCGACCGTTGGTTCAGCACGGTTCCTACCGTCATTTTGGGTCCTGGAGTGAAAACGGGTCTGTCGATTCTCTATGACAATCCCAAAGAGGTCGGACCCGACCGTGTCGCTGATGCGGTGGGAGCGTTCGATCTTTACGGTGGTCCCACCATTGTGGTGGACCTCGGTACGGCGACCACCTTTGACGCGATTAACGCCGACGGTGAGTATCTCGGTGGGGCCATTGTTCCTGGTATTGCGATCTCTCTCGAAGCGCTCTATAGCCATGCCGCAGCATTGCGTTCGGTAGAGCTCGTGGAACCTCGTAACGTCATCGGCCGTTCTACCGTGGAGTCGATTCAGTCGGGCGTACTGTACGGCTACGGCGCACAAGTTGATGGGATGTGTCAGCGCTTTCAAGAGACGCTTGGAGAATCAACGATTGTGGCAACCGGAGGCCTGTCATCGTTGATTCGACCGTTCTGCCAAGCGATCACCCACAGCGAGCCGTGGCTGACCTTGCACGGTTTACGTATCGTCTTTGAGCGCAACGCATCGGGGGCATGATTCTTATCTCATTCTCACGATCTGCTGAGACTTTTCATATCTTCGACGTCCAAGATGGTCCCAGTCGCCGAGTTCCGGTGTGAGAAGAAAAAGAGTAGGAGTACCCCACCATGATGATCAAGAAAGTAGGAGCAGGTGCAGCACTGTTAGCCGCACTAAGCGTCGGAGCTGTTGGTGTTGCAGGAGCCGCAACGAGCCCAGCAAGTCAGGCCAGTCACCCCAACCGAGCAGCGCACGTTGCTCGCATTGAAGCGGTAGCGAACGCAGGCAAATTGCCAGCGAACTTCAGCTGTTCGACGGCGTCAACGAAGCAGGCCAACATTTCGAACATGGTTGCGAAAATTAATGCTCGGATTGTTGTCGGCCAGCAAAAAGAAGCCGCGGCAACAGCAGCTGGTAACACGGCACAAGCAGCGAAGATTGCTAACCGCATCAGCCATGCTCAAACCTTTGTGAGTGACCTCGGCACGGTGTCATCGCTGATCACAGCGAGCTGCCCGGCCTAAACCCATAATGCTGCGACACTCCGTGTCGCTGAAAACGGGAATGCCCCGACAGGACCCCCTGTCGGGGCATTGTCATGTCCCCGCAGACGTTCTTCGCGCCAAAAAGTGTGCTGTTAGAGAATGTCGTCGAGCAGCGACGTGGCGAGCGTGCTGTAGGCAGCGCGCAATGGTTCACTTGTAAGAGTGGCGGCGACGTTGTTGGCGAGGGCAACGTGTTCTTTTGCTCGGGTCACTGATTGCTCGATCCCTGACGTGCCCTCGACCAAACTGCGGGCCTTTTCTCGTTCTGGCTCATCGAGAGGGTGGCCGAGCAGTGCCCGGAGTTCGTCAGCAACGTCACTGTCGCTCAAGGCGTAGATCACCGGCAAGGTATAGATCCCTTCGGCCAGGTCTTGTCCTGCGGGCTTTCCCAGTTGTCCCTCGGTGGCGGTGATATCCAAGATGTCGTCTCTCAGCTGAAAGATCATGCCGAGTTCGGCACCGTAAGTGGTCAGAGCTTTTAGCTCTGATGCCGGCGCTCCTGAGGTCAATCCACCGATTCGACTGGCCGCAGCCATCAACGAGGCAGTTTTGCCGTAAATCGCTTCGTCGTAGTCGGCAATCGTTCGATCTGTTTGAAAGGCAGTGCGAACTTCGCTCACTTGGCCCCGCGTCAACTCGGCGAGGGTATTGGCAAGCAAACTCGAGATTTCGGTACCGAGATCGGCCGCAATCGCTGCCGAGCGAGCCATGAGAAAGTCTCCAGCCACGATCGCCACGATATTGCCATAGCGGGCGTTGACGCTTTCGACCGTTCGCCGCATTGTGGCTTCGTCCATCACATCGTCGTGGTAGAGCGATGCCAAATGCATGAGCTCGACCGCCACCCCGCCGAGGAGTTCTTCATCAGTGGCTGCTCGTTGGCCACCCGTTGCGCTGGCAAGAGAAAGAAGGGGTCGAAGTCGCTTTCCACCGGCATGGATCAAGTGGGTCGTGATCTGGTCCAAGAAGTCATCGCCTATAATCACGGACTCCGCCAAAAGGGGCTCAAAACGAGCCATATCGCTCTCTACCTGGTCTAATCCAAGGGCCTTGATGGGATTCACGGTCTCCACGATAGGGGCAGAGAGAACCCTTTCGGACCGTTGCAACGAATTGCCCCTGCCGGTGTGATTGGCGCACCTTCCCGATACACTCTCTAGTGAGTCCTTAGTCAAGGAGGCAGGCAGTTGTTCGAGCGATTTACAGACCGAGCACGGAGAGTATTGGTGTTAGCCCAGGAAGAGGCCAGGCTGCTTAATCACAGCTTTATCGGCACTGAGCATATTCTCTTAGGCTTAATTCACGAGGGTGAAGGCGTCGCGGCCAAATCCTTGGACTCGCTGGGCATCACCTTGGAAGCCGTCCGTGAGAAGGTCGAAGAAACGATCGGGATGACCGGGGCTCCTCCTTCAGGATCACCTCCCTTTACTCCTCGGGCCAAAAAGGTCCTCGAATTGTCATTGCGTGAAGCGCTGCAATTAGGCCACTCCTACATTGGCACCGAGCACATGCTGCTCGGACTTGTTCGAGAAGGAGAGGGCGTTGCGGCGCAAGTACTGGTCTCGCTGGGAGCCGATTTGGCGAAAGTCCGCCAACAAGTGATTCAGATGATGTCGGGTTACCAAGGCAAAGAAGCCGTTGGCGCGACACCTGGAGCGCAGGGTGGCGAAAACACCTCAGGTTCAGCGGTGCTCGATCAGTTCGGACGGAACCTCACCCAACTCGCTCGTGAAAACAAACTTGACCCCTTGGTTGGTCGTGAAAAAGAGATTGAGCGCGTGATGCAGGTTCTTTCTCGTCGCACCAAGAACAACCCAGTGTTGATTGGTGAGCCCGGCGTTGGAAAAACCGCCATCGTCGAAGGCTTGGCCTTAAAGATTGTGGAAGGCAAAGTTCCCGACACCTTGACCGACAAGCAGCTCTACACCTTGGACCTTGGCGCGCTGGTTGCCGGTTCTCGTTACCGAGGTGACTTTGAAGAGCGTCTTAAGAAAGTACTCAAAGAGATCCGTTCACGCGGCGACATCATTTTGTTTATCGACGAGATCCACACGCTCGTCGGCGCAGGTGCAGCGGAAGGTGCGATTGATGCGGCAAGCATCTTGAAGCCCATGCTGGCCCGAGGCGAGTTGCAAACCGTTGGGGCGACCACTCTTGATGAATACCGGAAGCATGTCGAAAAAGATGCTGCATTAGAGCGTCGATTCCAGCCAGTGAAGGTCGAAGAGCCTTCGGTGGCGATGACGATCGAGATCTTGAAGGGCTTGCGCGAGCGTTACGAGTCGCACCACTCCGTCACGATCACTGACCAGGCGCTGGTTGCGGCGGCCAACTTGGCCGACCGTTATGTCGCCGACCGGTTCTTGCCGGACAAGGCTATTGACTTGATTGACGAAGCGGGAAGTCGTCTGCGTATTCGCCGTATGAACATCCCGAGCACGCACAAAGCGTTAGACGAAGAAATAAACCGCCTGCGGAAAGACAAAGAAGCAGCCATCGAAAAAGGTGCCTTCGAACAAGCGAAGAAGTTGGCCGACCAAGAGCGTGAGCGCATGGAGGTCAAAGAAACCGAAGAAAAAGACTTCAAGGCTGAAGGCGTTGACCTGTTCGACGTGGTTGATGAAGAAGTCATTGCAGAGGTCTTGGCCAACTGGACCGGGATTCCCGTCTATCGCTTAACCGAAGAAGAGACCGCCAAGTTGTTGCGAATGGAAGAAGAACTCCACAAGCGCATCGTGGGACAAGAAGAGGCCGTCACCGCGCTCTCGAAGGCGATTCGCCGAACTCGAGCTGGCCTCAAGGACCCGAAGCGTCCTGCAGGTTCGTTTATCTTCCTCGGCCCGACGGGTGTGGGAAAGACGGAACTCGCCAAAACACTGGCGGAGTTCTTGTTTGATGACGAAGACGCGTTGATTCAACTCGACATGTCGGAGTACATGGAGAAGCACACCGTGAGTCGTCTCGTTGGTTCGCCTCCGGGATACGTCGGCTACGAAGAAGGTGGACAGCTCACGGAAGCCGTTCGTCGTAAGCCCTTTAGTGTGGTCCTCTTCGACGAAGTCGAAAAGGCGCACCCCGACGTTTTCAACACCTTGTTGCAGATCTTGGAAGACGGTCGGTTGACCGACAGCCAAGGGCGCAGTGTGGACTTTAAGAACACGGTGCTGATTATGACGTCGAACTTGGGAACTGCGGACTTGCGTAAAGCGAACCTTGGTTTCTCAAAGACCACCGAAGCAGCGTCGTACGAGAAGATGAAGGTCAAAGTCAATGAAGCGCTAAAGGCGCATTTCCGACCTGAGTTCTTGAACCGCATCGATGACACCATTGTCTTCCACGAACTCTCGAAGGCCGAAGTGGTTGAGATTGTTGACTTCTTGATTGCTCGTACTGCGTTGCAGTTGAGCCTCCAGGGAATCGGACTTGAGCTAACGCCTGAGGCGAAGCAGTTGCTCGCCGACAAGGGCTACGACCCACAACTGGGTGCGCGACCACTTCGTCGTGCCATTCAGCAGATGATCGAAGACCCCTTGAGCGAGCGACTCTTGTGGAAAGAGTTCCGTGTCGGAGAAACGATTATCGTTGATGTTCAAGACGGAGAAGAAGGACCTGAACTCAAGTTCACGGCCATCGAAGGGTTCGAGCCACCTGAAATCGAGATGGCTGGGAGTGCACCAAGCGCCGAATAACGGCGGCCTTCAAAAAGTATTTTTGATTGCTGGCGTTAAATCATGCCCTTGAGCAACTCCTTCGTTCGGTAGTCTTTCCTCGGGGGGCCAATCACCTCTCGTCGGATGGGGGATTCCATGAAAAGGTACTCGTCGCAGAATTTTGTTTTGGCGGCCATGATCGTGACGGTGTCGATGACATTTATCGACCAAACAATCATTGCGCTGGCGGTTCCAAAAATTCAAGCAGAGTTGCACCTTTCACAATCAGGCGTTCAGTGGGTTATTAACGCCTACGTTCTCGCCATGGCCGCGACCTTTATGGTGGCGGGAAAGTTTGCGGATTCCTTCGGTCACAAGAAGATGGTGATTATTGGAACGCTCATTTTTGCGATTTCCTCAGGAGCGTGTGGCTTCACGCAAAGCAATAGTTACTCAGAAGCCTGGATCATCACCTTCCGGGCACTCCAGGGTGTCGGTGCCGCCCTCCTCTTCTCGTCGGCACTGGCCTTAGTGATTGCCACCATTCCTCTCGCACAGCGCGGGTTAAAGCTTGCGGTGTTTTTCGCGATCACCGGAGCAATGACAGGGATAGGACCATTGCTTGGTGGGTATCTCACAGCGTGGAAGTGGCAGGCAGTGTTCTGGGTAAACATCCCCGTTGCGATTGCCGCATTAATTCTGATTGTTATCGCTGAACCAGTTGATCACGTTCGAAGAGTTCCTCTTGACTGGAAGGGAAGCATTGTTATTGCAGCGGGGATGACGCTGAGCGTCCTTGGATTTCAACACGCATCTTCTTGGGGTTGGTCGAACGCCAAGACGATTGTGTGCATCGCTGCAGGTGTGGCCCTCTTGGCCGGGTTTGTGGTGGTCGAGCGCCGGGCCAACTATCCACTTGCAAACTTGGCTATCTTTAAAATCAGAGCGTTTTTCGTAGAAAATATTGTGCTGTTTTTAGCGTCGATGGTCTTTGTCTCATTATTCTTTTTTGCCAGCGTTTACGCACAGGTGAGTCTCCTCGACTCTTCCTCAACAGCTGGTCTCTATATCTTGACGTTCTTTATAGGTTTTGCGCCAGCGGCCATGCGGGGTGGACGGATCATGGACAAAGTGGGTGCAAAGGGTGTGGTTGTTGTCGGTGCTGCAGTCTCTGCAATTGGATTCTTCTTGTGGTCCGAGCGTCTGACGACTCTTTCTTCTGGAAGTCAATGGTGGGCCATTATTCTCGCCGGAGCGGGAATGGGATTAATTATTGGTCCAGCGGCTACCGATGCGAGCAACCGGTCAGCGAAAGAGACCTACGGCGAGGTGACCGGGATCACGCAGACCGTTCGGTACTTTGGCTCGTCCGTGGGTCTCGCCGTCTTTATGACCATTCTGATTGAGAACACCTCTGCCGGGGCTTCATATTATGAACTGGCCCGATCATCAGCTGGTCGACTTGAATTCGCCCACGCCATGCAAGACGTGTTCTACGCCATGTCGGCGATCTTGGCAGTGACATTTGTCGTGGCACTCGTTGGCCTTCAACGCGGTCGTCAAGAAGTAATCCCTGATCTTGAGACAACAGCGTAGGCATCCTCTTTCGGCACAGCGTTGGAACGTTTGAGAAAAACGTTGGGCTGACATAGCCATCATCTATGGTGCTTCTATGGCCGCCAAGAACAACCCGTTTCGTTGTTCGGCATGCGATGCCGAATCGCTGCGCTGGTCGGGACAGTGCTCAAGTTGCCGAGAGTGGAACACACTCGAAGAGGTAAATCCGCTGGAAACGACATCTCCCGCGACACCAGTCGCGGTGACCGACGTCGTCACGAAGAATTTCGCCCTGCTCTCTCTTGGTGTCAGCGAAGTAGACCGTGTTCTCAATGGTGGGGTTCAGCCCGGTTCGGTCACGCTGGTGGCCGGTGCACCTGGAATCGGGAAGTCCACGCTGTGCCTCCAAGCCGCCGTCTATCTCGCAGGGCAAGGGGAACACGCACTGGTCGTCGCGGCTGAAGAGTCGGCCCATCAAGTAGCCAGTCGCGCCGAGCGTCTTGGTGGAGGAACGTCAACGATCGAACTCTTAGCCACGTCAACTCTTGATGACGCAGCGCAAGCGTTGGCAACAACGGATGCTGCGCTGGTGGTTATTGACTCCATTTCAACCATGACTGATCCCACACTTCGCAGTCCTTCAGGGGGAGTGACACAAGTACGCAACGCCGCCGAGCGCTTGTCCGTGATTGCTCGTCAGCGCAATATTGCGTTGATCCTTGTGGGTCATGTCACAAAAGACGGAGACCTCGCTGGCCCGCGTGCGCTTGAACACCTCGTCGACACGGTGATGACGATCGAAGGCGATCGACACCACCAACGCCGTGTGGTCACGACCACGAAACATCGCTTCGGTCCCGCTGGAGAAGTGGGGCTCCTTGAACTTGAATCAGGAGGATTAGTTTCTCTTGATGATCCATCGGCCACATTGCTCGCCGAACGTGGTTCAGCGCTTCCTGGATCGGTGGCCACGGTCTTGGCTGAAGGGACAAGACCGCTGGTCGTCGAGATCCAGGCATTGGTCACCCCAGCGGTTTCAACGCCGGCACGAGTCGCTCAAGGAGTGAGCGGCACTCGACTGCGTCAACTTGCTGCTGTGGTGGATGCCCATTGTGACCTCGGTATTGCCCGTACCGACCTTTTTGTGGCGTGCTCGGGGGCAATTAAGACAACAGAACCAGCGGTTGATGTGGCGGTGGTGGCCGCGATCACGTCGGCATTCTTTGGCCATGCACTGAATCAGCAAGTGGTGGCACTGGGTGAAATTGGTTTGACGGGATCGATTCGTCCCGTGCTCTCGATTAGTCGTCGTCTCAGCGAAGCACAGCGAGTCGGACTCACGATTGCGGTGGTTCCGGTGGGAACTGAGGTTCCCGCAGCAATGACGGCCTATCCGGTGGGGACAGTGAGCGAGTTGATTGGGGTGATTTCGCAGTTGAGCCGCGAACTCCCCCAACAAGCCCGACCCATTGATCAGGAGTAGGGAAGACCGAGCGGAATTCGCCAGCATTGCCCTGGGAATCAGCCAAGAAGAGGGCTGGTAGAATAGAAGTCAGAAGAAGCCCACTCCGAGTACGTTCTTGGTCGTGGTTTTACTGGGGAGCCGGTCCTTTGTGTCGTGCTCCCCTTTGTAGTGTGAGAGGACTTTCATGGCGTTCAAAGTTGGAGACAAGGTCGTCTACCCCCACCATGGGGCGGCAATTATCGAAAAGCGCGAAAAGCGCACGGCCTTTGGTGAAAAGCGAGAGTACTTAATCTTGAAGCTCGCCTACGGCGATCTCACCTTGATGGTCCCTGCGGACAATACCGACGAAGTGGGTCTTCGTGAAGTCATTAACGACGAAGAGGTCGAAGAGGTCTTTGCCGTGTTGAGCAAAAAAGAAGCACGAATGCCGACAAACTGGTCTCGTCGCTACAAGAACCACTCGGAAAAACTCCGCAGTGGTGACATCTACCAAGTCGCTGAAGTTGTACGAAACCTTTCTATTCGAGACAAAGACAAAGGCCTTTCCGCCGGAGAGAAGCGAATGCTCTCTCGTGCGCGACAGATCTTGGTTTCCGAGTTGACGTTTGCATTAAATGTTGACGAAGAGACGGCTGAACAACGTCTTTCTGACGCACTCCCATAACGATGAAATGTTCGGCGATTGTGGTCGCCGGAGGATCGGGAAACCGTTTTGGAGGCCTCAAGCAGTTCGCACTGCTTCACGGTGAATCAGTGGCTGCCCGGTCGGTGACGCTGTGTCGAACCATCGCTGACACTGTTGTCCTTGTTGTCCCGGCGGGAATGACTGATGAGACCCACGGTGCAGATCGTGTGGTTGAAGGCGGGGGGAATCGTTCGATGTCTGTGCGAGCAGGCCTTGCCGCACTCGACGACGATGTCGAGGTCGTCGTCATCCACGATGCAGCACGACCTCTGGCTAGTGAGCGGCTGTTCTTTTCGGTGGTGGCGGAACTCTCCGACGAGAGCCTCGATGGCGCAATTGTGGGTCTCCCAGTCGTGGACACCATTAAACAGGTGACGAGAGTTGGTGAGCGCGTTCGCGTCCATGAGACGATTGATCGGGAGCAGTATGTCACGGTGCAGACCCCACAAGCTTTTCGGGCAGCCGTGCTTCGCCAAGCCCACCAACAACACGAGACGGCCACCGACGACGCGGCGCTGGTCGAAGCGTTGGGGGGAATTATTGTGGTCGTTCCTGGCGAAGATGAAAACATCAAAATCACCTCACCGGCTGACGTGGTGATTGCAGAGAAGTTATTGGGAGGACGGGTATGAGGGTAGGGCAAGGAATTGACGTCCACGCTTTTAGTGGCGATCCTCAACGACCCCTCGTTCTCGGAGGAGTGGTGATCGCCGGGGCGAAAGGCTTAGACGGGCACTCTGATGCAGATGTTGCGACCCACGCCGTCATCGATGCGCTTTTGGGAGCGGCTGATCAAGGCGATATTGGTCGTCACTTCTCAAGTAACGATCCAGCTCATCAGAACATCAGTAGTTTGAAGCTCTTAGAGAGCACGATGGGGATTCTGGCAAACGCTGGCGTGATCGCTACTTCTGTTGATCTCACACTTGTGGCACAAGTTCCTCGGCTTGAATCCCATCTTCCGACCATGGCAAGCATCTTGACGGAGAAAGTTGGCTGTCTGGTCACTTGTAAAGCAACCACGACGGATCACCTGGGTTTTATTGGCCGCGAAGAGGGAATCGCCGCATTGGCTATTGCCGTGGTGGAGCAACAATGACCCCGCCGCCAAAGCGAGGCGGACGTGGTCGCCCTACTCCGCAGCGTGGGAACCCACGCGCCGGGAGGGGTGAACTCTCACGAGGGCGTAGTGGCGAACAGCGGGGACGGTCTCGTCCCAATGGTGTCGACGAACTTGGTGGCGATCAAGTAGAAGGTCGCCGATCAGTTCTTGAACTCCTTGAGGCAAACCGACGTCCCGTCACGAAAGTTTTTATGGCAGCAGATTTGGACTCATCTGAGCAACTTGATCGTATTGAAGTTCTTTGNCAGCAACGGAAGATCAATGTCGATGTGGTCTCTCGNTCNCGCCTTGAGAGAGAAGCCGGCACGGAGTCGCACCAAGGGGTGGTTGCCAAAACCAAACCGCTGTCGTCGGTTCCCTTGGATGACCTCTTCGCCCCTGAAGGGCGAACCCAGCCCTTTCTCTTGGTCTGTGATGGCGTCACCGACCCGCACAACATGGGTTCGCTCTTGCGTTCTGCAGAGTGTGCGGGCGTTACTGGCGTGGTCTTGCCCCGTCACCGCTCAGCACGCGTAACGCCAACGGTCACCAAGGTGGCCACCGGTGCTATCGAGTACCTCACGTTTTCGATGGTCCCTGGAATTCCCACTGCGTTAGCCTCACGTTTTCGATGGTCCCTGGAATTCCCACTGCGTTAGATCAACTGGTGAAAGCGGGCATTGAAGTCGTGGGGTTGGCGGGCGAAGCGAANCAGTCACTCTATGAGTTGCCGTTGCGTGACGTCCCCTTGGCCATCGTTGTTGGGAGCGAAGAAAAAGGCCTTGCTCAGTTGAGTCGAAAACGATGTAGTCGCCTCGCGTCGATCCCTCACTTGGGATCGATTGAATCGTTGAACGCATCGGTTGCTGGAGGCGTCGCGCTCTTTGAAGCCGCACGCCAACGCGCTATTCGCTAGGCGTCGCCCAGTTCGCTTCCAATTTCGATGTGCACGACGCGCAACGCGTTGCTGCGATGGGGATGTCGGTGAGACAACGAGGACAAGGTGCTTTCGTCAATGATTGTGTTAAGCCAAATCGGCGGAGCAAATGTTGTGTTGGTTTAACGACAAAGAAGAACACGGCCGTGGCGGTAATCAAAAAGGTCAGGAGCGCGTTGACAAAGAGTCCGTATTGAAACTTTGACCCGTTGATGTTGAATGAGAGATGTGCAAAATCTTTGGCAAAGAGAGCGCCGATGATTGGGGTGATGAAGGCAGCCACCAAACTGGTGATGACGGCAGTAAACGACGCACCAACAGCGACCGCGACAGCGAGGTCAACGACATTGCCGCGCAGAATAAACGCCCGGAACTCTGTCAGCGTTGCTTGAGTTTTTTCCTTCTTTCTCACGGGACTACCTCCTCCTCGCTCCTGGTTGAGCCATTGGACCATTCTTCTCGTTGGAGCCGGTGGTGGGACTCGAACCCACGACCTGACGATTACAAATCGCCTGCGCTTCCATCTGCGCCACACCGGCAAGTAGTGACAAGCCTCAAGGATAGAACGGTTCTCGGGGTACTCCCTTGCGCTTTGGGTGGATCGTTGGCAGGCTAGGGAAGTGAGCAGAGATTCAAGCGACCAAACATCACCTCCAGGGAAGAAGGTTGGCCACCTCGATCTCACCAAGGCTGGGATTGTTGCCGTGGGCTTTGTCGCTGCTGTCTTCCTCGTCTTATCGTGGTCGTCAAGCCCCAAAGGTTCCCCGGGAGCCGCTCCTACGACGACGAGTGCCCCGACCGTGAGAACGACCGTTCCCCCCACAACGGTGGCTCGGGCCAATGTGAAAGTCCAAGTGGCGAATGCGACCTCCACACCTGGTGTTGCCACCCGAGTAACCCAGACGCTTCAAACGCAGGGTTGGAATACCTTGCCACCGGTGAACTCGACGACGCAGGTGGCCTCGTCAATGGTCTATTACGCATCGGGGAAAAAAGTTGCGGGTGCGCAGATTGCGCAAGAACTGGGACTTCCCGTAACAGCAATTGCCCCACTGACGGCGGCTGTGCCGGTGACGGGTGCGACGGGGGACGACATCGTCGTCCTGGTCGGACCCAACCTGGCGTCGTAGTTAGTCGTCCTGCGTACTGCGCTCTAAGGCAATCGAAAGAATTTCAGCCGCCATCGGACCGAGTTCGTGAAGTGGGCGATTGCGATGGACTCGCACTCCTAAGTCAACTTGACCGATCGAACCTGCTCCGTACTTGCGCCCAACATCAATTAGCAAGGCCATCTCCACTTGGTAGCCCGGNGCTAAGCCAANCTTTTCAACGACAGATCGACGAATCGCNGTTTCACCGGCGAGGGGTTGATGTACATCGGCGAGCTCTGGGAACAANAANCCTAAGGCTGGTCGAGCCATCAGTTCGGTGACCCGTCCGCCACCAGAGGGATCTCCATCAATGGGGCGAGCATAAAAGCCTTTGACCATGGCGATTTCTTCATGGAGAAGTAATGGCCCTAAGAGACGAGGAATGTAGTCAGGTGACATGTTGACGACATCAGCATCAAGAAAGACAATGAGATCGCCAATTGCTGTTTCGACCCCAGAGGCCATTGCTTGACCTTTGCCACCAGTCCCATCAAGCTGGCGAACGTTCGCACCGGTGAGTCGAGCGACCTGGGCGGTTTGGTCGGTGGAGGCGTCATCGATGACCAAGATCTCATCGAGCAAACCGCCACCATGGCCGATGAGGTGCGGACGAATGGCCTCGACAACCCAGCCAATGGTGCTTTCTTCGTTGCGGGCTGGCAAGATCACACTCGTCTTGGTCGTTCCCTTGGCCGCCAACACCGCTTCCGTGGAGAGGTCCTCGGGAGCGAAGGTCCGAATCGATGACGCTGCAATCACAGGTTCTTTTCTACCGTGTTTTCGCCGCCCTCCAAGCGGTTTGACGAAGTCGGGTTTTTGGGAGAAGATAGAGCCATCATCAAGAGCAACTGAGGGACGGGCCCGTTGACGTTGCGGCAACCAGGAAAAGGAACTTCGTTCTTTTCAACCAGGTGCCAACGCCCGATCGATGAGAAGGAGAAAATATGTCAAGCGTTTTAGGACTCCGTTGTCGGGAGTGTGACCGCCAGTTTCCCGCTGAAGCACTTCACGTCTGTGATTTCTGCTTTGGGCCCCTCGAGGTCTCCTATGACTACGACGCTATTGCGGCGGTGACCTCTCGGGCATCGATTGAAGCTGGGCCAAGAACGATGTGGCGCTATCACAGCTTGCTCCCGGTGGGCAATGAAACGCCAGTTCACTGGGTGCCGGATTCACTCCGCTTGTGCGCGCTGAGCGTCTTGGGGCTGAGTTGGGTCTGAAAGACCTCTGGCTCAAAGATGACACCGCGAACCCAACGGGCTCGTTCAAAGACCGCGTGGTCTCGGTTGCTCTAACAAAAGCGCGTCAACTTGGTTTCAAAGTTGCCGCCTGTGCGTCGACGGGAAACTTGGCCAACTCAGTTGCTGCGCACGCGGCACGGGCCGGAATGGCGTCGGTGGTTTTGATTCCATCGAACTTAGAAAAAGCCAAAGTCATGATGACCACTGTCTACGGTGGCCAAGTCATTGCGGTCGACGGAAACTACGACGACGTCAATCGTCTCTGCGCCGAGTTGACGTCGGAGCGTCCGAGTTGGGCGTTTGTCAATGTCAATGTCCGCAGCTACTACGCAGAAGGTTCAAAAACCTTGGCCTTTGAGATTGCTGAACAACTGGGATGGCAGGTCCCCGATCACGTAGTCGTACCGATTGCATCGGGGTCACAGTTGACCAAAATTGCCAAAGGTTTCTCTGAGTTAGCCACGGTAGGCCTCGTCGATGGCGATGGGTCACTGCGGATCTCGGGCGCACAAGCACAAGGGTGCTCACCGGTGGCCACGGCATTTAATAAAAACATCGACGCGATCGCTCCGGTCAAGCCCGACACCATTGCCAAGTCCCTGGCGATCGGAAACCCTGCTGATGGCTACTACGCCCTGGCGGCCATCAAGAACTCTGGGGGCGGTTGTGGATCTGTGACCGACGGCGAGATCATCGATGCCATCAAACTCTTGGCCCGTACCGAAGGTATCTTTGCTGAAACCGCCGGTGGAGTGACCGTGGCCACACTTGCCCAATTAGCCCAGCGTGGTGTCATCAACCCGAACGAAAAAACAGTGGCGATCATCTCCGGCCATGGACTCAAAACTGTTGAAGCACTGACGGGCCATGTGGACCCAAATCACACGATTCCCGCTACGCTCGACGCCTTCGACGCTGCCGTCGGTTTCGACGACCCCCTGTTCAATTAACGATCAATTATCGAAAAGGAGCACTATGTCCATCATTGTTCGAGTCCCCACTCAACTCCGCCAACTGACCGCCGGCGTTGGCGAAATCACTCTTGAGGCACAGACGGTCGGCGAAGCCCTCACTGCGCTCGACGTGCAGTACCCAGGATTCGGCGAGCGTCTTTTTGATGACGCAGGCGCCTTACGCCGTTTTGTCAATGTCTTCTTGGCTGATGAGGATGTGCGCTTCCTCGAAGGTCTGGCCACGCCAACCCCAGAGAACTCAGTAATTTCTATCGTTCCGGCAGTTGCCGGGGGCTCGATCTAACGAGAAGGTACGTCCGCCTGCGTCGGACAGTTCTATTAGATAGGGTGTGCCACGTCAGGGTAAGGGGTGCCTTGAGGAACGTGGCGTTGAGGGGGAGTTATGAATTTCTGGCAGTCGCTGTCGTTTACCGGGTCAGAAGACCTTGTTGTCTTGGCCAAAAAAGCCGAAGAGTCAGGCTTTACCGGCGTGTCAATCTCTGACCACCTGGTCACGCCCATGGAGATCAAGTCTCCCTACCCCTACACTCCGGACGGAAAAGTCTGGTGGGATCCTGCCACGCACTGGCCCGACCCTTGGATTATCGCGTCAGTCATGGCGTCGCATACCACGACCTTGCAATTTCTCACTCAGATCTACGTGTTGCCCATGCATGAGTTCTACGGTGCGGCCAAGGGAATCACGACGGCTGCGTACATGTCGAACAACCGCATCAACTTAGGCGTTGGCGTGGGGTGGATGAAAGATGAGTTTGACCTCACGGGCCAGGACTTCTCAACACGAGGTCGACGAACCGACGAGATGCTGGAGCTTCTTGAGAAGCTCAGCACCGGCGGGCCGATCGAACACAAGGGTGAGTTCTACTCATTTGATGCGTTAACCATGGAGCCCCATCCCTCGGAAAAAGTTCCGGTCTTGATTGGCGGAGAGAGCCCCATTGCGCTGGCTCGTGCTACTCGCCACGATGGATGGATTGGTGGAGGGCCCTATACCCCTGAACAAGTTGAACCGCTGCTCGAGACGGTGCACGCAGCCTTCGCCGCGGCCGGCAGAGAGCGCGGGACGTATCGCATCGGTGTTGGTATCGCTGCTCCTCCAAGTTTAGATCTCTACAAGCATCTCTCCGATCTGGGAATCACGGAATTCGGGGCTCTGCCTTGGTACTACTCCATGGGTCCCGACACACCACTGCAAGCCAAACTCGATGCAATGGCGCAATTTGGTGAAGAGTTCATTGAACCCTTAAGCCGCTGAGCCC
>TBL_comb47_HYPODRAFT_10001300_pt1 | contig 32494 bp, 21 predicted proteins | sample TroBogypolimnion_40_FD_10682 | JGI IMG/M metagenome (IMG submission 10682)
AGTACCGTGGTTCTACTCACGGCACCAATGAGTTTCCTTTTCTGATCGACGAAACCGGTTTCTCGGTTCTCCCCATCACTTCACTCGGCCTTAACTACCAGGTTTCCTCTGAACGGATTTCCAGTGGTATTCCCAGGCTCGACACGATGCTTGGTGGTAAAGGCTACTTCAGGGGGAGCAGTATTCTTGTTTCAGGAACAGCCGGTTCGGGCAAGAGCAGTTCTGCAGCAAGTTTTGCTGTTTCGGCTTGTGAACGCGGAGAAAAAGTCCTTTATTTTTCCCTGGAGGAATCGCCCAACCAGATCATGCGTAATATGCTTTCCATCGGGATCGATTTGGAAACCTGGGTAAAAAAAGGATTGCTGCAATTTCATTCCATCCGGCCAACTTTTTGTGGCTTGGAGATGCATCTTGCTAACATGTTCAGGGCGGTGAACGATTTTAACCCGAAATCGGTTATTCTTGACCCTATCAACAGTTTTATAATTGGCACCAACGAAATGGAAGCCAAATTGATGATGATCCGGTTGATCGACTATTTGAAATTACACCAGATCACAGGATTCTTTACCAGCCTGACCAATATGCAATCCAATACGGAGCAGACAGATCTTGGCGTTTCATCGTTGATTGATACCTGGTTGCTCTTGCGCGATATTGAAATAGGAGGCGAACGTAACCGGGGATTGTATATCCTTAAATCGAGGGGTATGAAACACTCCAATCAAATACGTGAGTTCCTGCTAACCGATCACGGTGTGGAATTGATGGATGTGTATGTAGGTCCGGAGGGAGTCTTAACAGGCTCAGCAAGGTCATCACAGGAGTCAAAAGAAAGTGCGCTAAAATTATACAGTAAGTTAGAAATCCAACGAAAACAACTTGAAATGGACCGTAAGCGCAAGGCAATGCTGGCACAGATCGAACTGATCAAACTGGAATTTGAAAAAGATGAGGCAGAAGCGCTTAAAATTATCGACACAGAACAGGCGAGAACCTTGCGTTTGGCCGAAGACCGAGAAGAAATGGGAAGAAACAGACAGGCAGATGCCCCGAAAAAAGAATCAATTGAAATAAAACCATAAAATCCGGAATGATGAATTCAAATACCAGAACATCGGGACAAAACGAACCAGTCAGGACGTCCGTAAAATCAACAGGCGATGAATGGGTTCTGAGATTGTATGTGGCCGGGCAAACGCCTAAATCAATCAATGCATTCAAAAACCTGAAAGCAATTTGCGAAGAAAAACTGGATGGCAAGTATGAGATTGAGGTCATTGATCTGCTTGTCAATCCTCAACTTGCAGGAGATGATCAGATTTTTGCAACACCAACCCTGGTCAGGAAACTACCAATACCTGTCAGGAAAATAATTGGTGATCTTTCGGATACTGAACGTGTGCTGGTAGGTCTGGATTTATTTCAAAAGAATATCTCAAACGAATTAATGAGCGACTAAAATGAAACAACCTGACAACAAAAGAGAATTGGCTAACGAAGCTTTCGAATTGGCGTCCTACGGCAAAAAGCAGAAATACCTCCTGCGATTGTACATTGCAGGTTCAACGCCTCAATCGAACCGTGCAGTAGCAAACATAAAGATCATTTGCGAAGAACATTTAAAGGGGCAATATGAGCTTGAAGTGGTTGACCTTTACGAGAAACCTTATCTGGCTGCAGGAGAACAAATTATTGCTGCTCCTACGCTCATCAAGCAATTGCCGCTTCCCTTACGCCGGATCATTGGTGATATGTCGGATACCGATCGGGTGCTTGTAGGACTTGATTTGCGAAGGGCAAATCAAAAATAAAGGAATTTTATACCCGGTTAAAGATTGTATGATGGCAAATAGATTAGTCTCTGAAGCAGAAAAGCAACTACGGTCCGAAAACGAAGAATTATATCTGCGTTTAGCCGAAGCTGAAGAAACGCTTTATGCCATCCGTAATGGCGAAGTTGATGCAATTGTCGTTTCAGGTTCCGAAGGTATACGGATATTTTCACTCACTTCGGCCGAAACGCCCTACCGTATTATGGTGGAAGAGATGCACGAAGGTGCTGCAACACTAATGGCTGATACGACGATCATTCACTGCAACAGCCGGTTCGCAGAATTGGTAGCTCATACTACTGAACAAATCATAGGAGGCAGTTTCAGTCAGTTTATTGGGGAAAATGAGAAACAAGCATTCACCAGGCTATTCAATTTGGGTTTGGTCGAAAAAAGCAGTGGGGAGATTGCCTGGTTAAGTCCGGAGAATGAAGTCCGTTATTTTCACCTTTCGTTCAGTCCGTTGCCTTTGGAAGTTACCGGTGATGTATGTGTGATCGTGTCGGACTTTACTGAACGGAAACAGGCGGAAGAAACCCTGCATTCCCATGTTTTTCTGAATAGTGTGATCGAAAACAGCCCTAATGCACTTTGGATTTTGGATGACCAGGGTACCCTGAACCAAATGAACCAGGCAAGCCGGACACTTTTCAGCATACTGGACGATGAAGTGCTTAGCAAATACAATATTCTGAATGACACTGTTTTTGAGGAACAGGGATTTAAGTCCCTGATTAACGATGTTTTTGAGAAAGGTTCCATTGTCCGCTTTGTTGCCCGTTACGATACTGCGTCGATCAAAGAGATTGAAGCGGCTAAGACCAGAAAGCTTGATCTGGATGTAAGTATATCACCTATCCTTGATCCCCATGGAAAAGTTAAAAACGCTGTTGTTCAGTTTATTGATATTACAAACAGCAAAAAAGCGGAAAGTGATTTATTAAAGAAAATAGATGAACTATTGTGGTTTCAGCGAATGACTATAGACCGTGAACTTAAAATGATTGAGCTTAAAAATGAAGTGAATGAACTATTGAAAGGTTCAGGGAAGGATCAGAAATACAGGATTGTGGAATAGGTATGGGTATATCCTTAAGTCCGTCACATGAATGTGACAGCAAAGGATATCGCTCTGATCAGCGAAACTGCTTATACTTAGCGCTATCCTTTGCCGTTTGCCTTTAGGCAATGGACAGAAAATAGAAACAGAGTCAGAGATAACTTGTAATCAGAGATAACTTGTAAAAAGATAAAGATATGAACTTCAGAAATCTCAAAATAGGAACACAGCTTATGCTTGGCTTTGGAGCCATGCTTCTGTTTGTCGTTGTGCTTGGAGCTGTTGCTTACAGGCAATCCAGCCAACTCTATCTGCAGGCAGAAACCATGTATGACCATCCGGTAAAGACCCGCAGAACGATAGGGGAAATAACCAGCAATATTTTGTATATGCGGATGAATATCAGAGACTATTTACTGGTTGAGGATAATGAAACACGACAAAGTATTTTAAATGAATTAGCTGTAAATCAGTCCGATGTTCTGAATGAAATAGAAAGACTAAGAGCATACTACCTCGGACCTGTTGAAGATATTGATATGTTTACCCGTGAATTCGCCAAATGGGTCTCTATCAGGCAGGAAACCATTCATTTGGTGACTTCCGGAAAGCAGGCAGAAGCCAGGAAGCGACATGTTCCGGGGGGTATTGCCCCTAATCAGGCACTTAAAGTGCTAGCCTCATTGCAGAAAATAAGTGATTTTGCCACGAAAAAAGGGGATGAGTTAAATACCAATGCTTTTAAACTAAACAATTCACTAAACCGGCAACTGATATTACTGATATGTCTGATCCTGATCCTTTCATTAGTTGTTTATTCCATTTTGATCCGGAATATCAGTACTCCTTTAGGCGAATTAACAGAGGCTTCACGTCGGTTCCGTGAAGGCGACCGAAACTCGCGCAGTTCGTACATCTCATCCAATGAATTGGGCCTTTTATCCGGCTCATTCAATTCGCTCGCCGAAAGCATTCAGTCGACGATGAGTTTAAACGAGAAAGTAGTCAGTCTTGCCAGTTTGATGTTGAGTAAATATGAGGTAAAAGAATTCTTCCACGAAACGCTTAATGCGCTCACTTTGTATACCAATTCTCAAATGGCGGCAATCTATTTGTTGAGCGAGGACAAGAAAACCTTCGATCACTTTGAATCCATCGGATTGGATATGGATGCCCGGCCTTCGTTTGATGCATTGAGTTTCGAGGGCGAATTCGGAGTATTGCTTGCATCGCAAAAGATTCAGCACATCAAAGATATACCTGAAGATACACGGTTTACATTTCATACAGTAAGCGGCAAGTTTATCCCGCGTGAAATAATCACCATTCCGGTGCTCTCTCATCAGGAGGTAGTTGCCATTATTTCGCTGGCCAGTGTCAACTGCTATAAACATCAGGCCATACAATTGATTGATAGTATTCTGGATACACTGAATGCCCGTATAGAAGGGATCATCGCCTACCACAAAATGTTGAAATTCTCGGAGATGCTCGAACATCAAAATCGTGAACTGGAAGACCGTGACATAGAACTGTCGGCTCAATCGGTAGAGCTGATGGGACAAAACATTGAGCTTGAAATTCAGAAGAGGCAGTTGCACGAGGCAAGCAAGCTAAAGACTAATTTCCTGTCGAACATGAGTCATGAACTTCGCACACCACTTAATTCGGTGATAGCCCTTTCGGGAGTTCTCAGCCGACGGCTTGCAAAGAAAATTCCGGAGGAGGAATATGGCTATCTGGAAGTCATTGAACGGAACGGGAAGCATTTGCTCTCGCTGATCAACGATATTCTCGATATTTCGAGAATCGAAGCGGGACACGAAGAAATTGACTTGTCGGAGTTTAATACCAATGAACTGATTGCTGATGTGATCAGCATGATTGAGCCGCAAGCACAACAGAAAGACATTGAACTGCTTTTTCCAAACAATGGTTCAGGCCTTTTGATGACAAGCGATGTCGACAAATGCAGGCATATCTTGCTCAACCTGATCGGCAATGCAGTGAAGTTTACCGAAAAAGGCAAGGTCAGTATTTCAGCCGTACAAAGCGATACAAACATTGAGATTACAGTAAGCGACACCGGAATTGGGATCTCGGAGAAGAATCTTCCTCATATTTTTAATGAATTCAGACAGGCTGATGGAAGCACATCACGGATGTTTGGCGGAACAGGACTGGGCCTCGCCATTGCAAAAAAGTATGCCAATCTATTGGGCGGAACAATATCGGTAAAAAGCACCCCCGGTAAAGGTTCTGAATTTAAGCTTAGCCTGCCTTTGCTTTATGCCGTCGAAAACAGGATCACCGAAGGCGTCGTACTGACAAGGTTCGTACCTGAAAACAGGTCCATACAACGTAGACTCATTTCAGGATCGACCAATAAAACCATTCTACTGGTCGACGACAACGAAGCGGCAATTCTGGAGGTTAAGGACATCCTGATGGAAAGCGGGTACAAGCTGCTTTTTGCGAATAATGGAAAGGATGCACTCGGGATTATCGCACAAAACATTCCTGACGGGATCATTCTCGACCTGTTAATGCCTGGAATCGATGGGTTTGAAGTGCTTCGGATCATTCGCGAAGAAGAGCGTACATCCCATATTCCGGTTCTGGTTCTTACTGCGAAACACATTACCAAAGAAGAACTTAAGTTTTTAAAACAGAACAATGTTCATCAGTTAATTCAAAAGGGTCTTGTGAACAGCAACGAACTGATCGGTGCAGTGGACAGAATGATTTTTCCGGAAACAAACGATGCGAAAGGTTCTCCGGATGAATTACATCCCATCATGGGCATCCCTTTAGTGTTGGTTGTCGAGGATAATCCTGACAATATGACTACCGTAAAAGCAATTCTTGCGGGTATTTATACGGTCATTGAAGCTTCGGATGGCATTGAGGCTGTCGAGATGGCCAGGAAACACAAGCCTGATCTGATTCTGATGGATATCGATCTTCCTAAAAGGAATGGCATTGCAGCGTTTAAAATCATACGAAAGGATGCCGCATTACAGCATATCCCGGTTATTGCACTTACAGCCAGTGCAATGACTGCTGACCGGGAAACCATATTGGCACAGGGATTGGATGCCTATATTCCAAAACCGATTGAAGAAAAGACATTTTTTAAAACGATAAACAGCGTTCTCTATGGAAAATAGAAAAATCAAGATCCTGGCCATCGACGATATCCCTGATAACCTGATCAGCCTAAAGGCGCAGATCAAAGATGCGTTACCGGAGGTAGTGGTTTTTACCGCCTTAAACGGTATAAGAGGTATTGAAATCGCCGCTGCCGAAGATCCGGATGTGATCCTGCTGGATATAATAATGCCCGGGATGGATGGGTTTGAAGTATGCCGACGTCTGAAAGCCGACGATAAATTGAATAATATCCCTATTGTTTTTCTTACAGCTATCAAAGGTGACAAAGAGGGCCGCATCAGGGCACTGGAATGCGGGGCTGAAGCTTTGCTTGCAAAACCAATCGACGAAACCGAGCTCATTGCACAGATTCGTGCAATGGTAAAGATTAAATTCGTCAATATTGAAAAGCGAAACGAAAAGGAACGGCTTATTGAAATGGTTGATGAGAAGGTTCACGAACTGAAAATCACACATACTGCTACCCTGAATCTACTCGAAGATTTGAAGAATGAGAATGAGCTCAGAAAACAAAGCGAGGCGAAACTACGGGCGAGCGAACAACATTTCAGGGCAGTAACGCAAACGGCCAATGATGCCATCGTTACTATTAATAATGACGGAATAGTGACCGGATGGAACAGCGGCGCTGAAAAAATATTCGGTTATTCTGAAGAAGAAATGACCGGTAAAGATTTATCTTTTATCATGCCTCAAGGCATTAGGGAGCAACACAATCAAAACATTAACAGGGTAGTCAGTGGTGGAGATCATCACGTAATAGACAAAACAACCGAGCTGGTCGGATTAAATAAAAACGGCAGGGAGTTTCCCATTGAATTATCATTGTCATCCTGGGAAACAGCAAGCGGGAAGCACTTTACCGGAATCATTCGTGACATAAGTGAACGGAAACTGACAGAACAGGAATTGGTTGAAGCCAAAGAACATGCCGAGCAGAGTGACCGCTTAAAATCAGCCTTTCTGGCTAACATGAGCCATGAAATACGTACGCCGATGAACGGCATACTGGGGTTCGCCGAGCTTTTAAAAGAACCTGGGCTTACAGGCGAACAGCAGCAGGACTACATCCGGATTATCGAACGGAGCGGGGAACGAATGCTGAATATCATTAACGATATCATCGACATTTCGAAGATCGAATCAGCGCAAATGAATGTCTCGGTTTCGGTAACCAATGTCAACGAGAAGATCGAATATCTCCATACTTTTTTTAAACCAGAGACGGATAAGAAAGGGATTGAGTTTCGCTTTAAAAACGGCTTACCCGAAAGAAAAGCCAGTATATTGACTGACAGGGAAAAAATGTATGCCATCCTGACCAACCTGGTTAAGAATGCTATTAAATTTTGCGATAAGGGTACCATCGAAATTGGATATGAATTGGTGGTAGAGACAATTTCGGTAGAGACAATTCATGAATTGTCTCTACCGAAATTGCAATTCTATGTGAAAGACACGGGTATGGGTATCCCGAAAGACAGGCAGGAAGCCATCTTTGAACGTTTTATTCAGGTCGATATAATGGATAAAATGGCCCGGCAGGGAGCAGGATTGGGTTTATCCATTTCGAAAGCCTATGTTGAAATGCTGGGTGGAAAAATTTGGGTTGAAAGCGAAGAGGGAAAAGGAAGTACGTTTTATTTTACGCTACCCTTTCGTACTGCACCGAAAAAAGAACCCCTGGATACTAACTTTATTACAGTTGAAGAAGCTATCACACTGATCCGGAAACTGAAAATATTGATTGCCGAAGATGACGAGATCTCAGAAAAGCTTCTTGAAAGGGAAGTAAAAAGATTCAGCAAAAGGGTTTATAAAGCTAAAACAGGTTTTGAAGCTATTGACGTTTGCCAGAACAATCCTGATATCGATTTGGTGCTGATGGATATACGAATGCCCGAAATGGACGGATATGAAGCAACCCGACAGATACGACAATTCAACAAAGAGGTCGTTATCATTGCTCAGACAGCTTTTGCACTTACGGGTGACAGGGAAATGGCAATGAAGGTCGGATGCAACGATTACCTTACCAAGCCTATCCGAAATGGCAAATTAATGGAAGTCATGAAGAAGTATTTTTAATGCAGAATAGTCAATGTTGTTTGATTTTGGTTTCTTGTTTAACCCCGAGTACTCGGGGTCAGGGTCTTTAACCACCGACAGGGTTTTTCGGTTGCCACAACGGTGGTTAACAAATTAATCTGAAGATTAACCAAGGTCTACGGAAATACTCAATGCAGGTTCGTATTGACCTCAGAGATGTCATATATTTATAGAAAATGATGATTATAAAGTTATGCGACCCCGCTGGGGTCGCATAGCTACATGTTGGATCAATTTTCCATAAACATTTTATCCCTCCGGGATAATTTTTAGAACAGATTAAAATCTCAAATGCCACTGAGTATTCGGGGCTAAGGTTTGGGTACCTGGGTATGATTTTGGCTTTTAAAATTCTATTGTCATTTACCTTACTAACTTTACTAATCTTAGTCGCCTTAGTAACAAGGATAACCCTCAGGACCTAACCTTAATAACCTTCATAAATTAAGGCTGGAGATAATAGAAGCTCAAAAGCATAAATTGTTCTTTTTAATGAATTTGATATAGTAGAATTATATACAAGTTGACATGCGGGAAAAAGGAATTTATCTTTTAGCATAAGAAAATTTCATGTTGATGTTCTATCAAAGAAATTTTATACATTTAGCGTGATAAAGTCCGATCAATATCTGATTGGCAAAAGTGACAAGGATATATTCGCATGTGATCATCAAACACTAATTTTCTCATGAAAACAGAACAAAGCATTTATTCGGAATCCAAGGGATGGGTAAAAAAGACTGAGCACGAAATTGGGAAGCTGGCTCAGCTGGTTTTTTTATTTGGCAATAAAAACTTGCTGAAAGAACAGGTGCATATTGATTTTGTGAGGGAGTCCTATCCCAACGCACAAATTGTAGGATGTTCCACTTCCGGGGAAATTTATCAGGAAGAGGTACATAATAACAGCATCATATGTACTGCAGTTTGGTTTGAGAAATCAAACATTGAAATTGCAAGGGAAACTATTCATTCGATGGAAGATAGCTTTAGCGTGGGCGAAAAACTGGCAGAACGTCTAAATAAAGAAAACCTTGTTCATATCCTTGTTCTTTCGGAAGGATTAAACATTAATGGCAGTGAGCTCACCAAGGGCTTCAATAAACAGCTTGATAACCGTATTTCGGTTACAGGTGGTTTGGCCGGAGATCAGGATCAGTTTTCGGAAACCGTGATTGTAAACAATCAGGCGGGAGAGAAGAATATGGTCCTTGCCATTGGGTTCTATGGAGAAAATCTTCAGGTGGGTTATGGCTCTATGGGAGGCTGGGACTCCTTTGGGGTCGATCGGGAAGTAACACGATCAAAAGCAAATATATTATATGAATTGGATGGACAGCCTGCACTCGAACTTTATAAGCGATACCTGGGAGCACATGCTACAAGTTTACCGGCTTCGGCACTCCTGTTCCCATTAAGCATTCGTTTGCAAGACTCAGAAAATGCATTGGTTCGTACCATTCTGTCAGTCAATGAAGCCGACGGGAGTATGGTCTTTGCCGGTGATATCCCGCAAGGAGAATATGTACGCCTGATGAAAGCCAATTTTGATCGGCTGATTGATGGAGCAAATGGTGCGGCATTAATGTCGAAATACAGTCTGCACGATGAAGATGCCGACCTTGCTATCCTGATTAGTTGTGTGGGACGGAAACTGGTTTTAAAACAAAGGGTAGAGGAAGAACTTGAAACCATCAGGGAGGTCATTGGAGACAAAGCAACGGTAACCGGGTTTTATTCGTACGGCGAAATTTGTCCGATCACATCAACAGAACAACACTGCGAACTTCATAACCAAACAATGACAATTACACTTTTTAAGGAACTGTAATCATTGGTACAATTGAAAACAAGATGAACAAACTGCTTACACGACAAATAAAAAGACACTTTGGATCACTGGATAATATTCCAGAGGAGCTCAAAGGAATAATCAATGACATTAATACAACGTATGAAAGTTTTGAAGAAGATACTCAGTTGCTTCAAAACTCCATCGAGATCAGTTCTCAAGAGCTTAGGCATGCCTATCAGAAACAGAAACAGGATGTTGCCAGACAAAAGGAAACGATCGATAAAATAAAGGAAGCAATTTATGCGATCAAGCCTGCAACTGAGATAGAAAATTCTGAAATTGAGATTACAGCAACCGAAAGCAATTCATTGTTTAATTCATTGATCAGTTTAATTGAAGAACGAAAAAAGGCAGAGGATGAGATTATTAAATTTTCATTGGCCGTGGAGCAAAATCCTGCATCAATCGTAATTACTGATATCAATGGCGATATAGAATATGTAAATCAAAAGTTTTGTGATGTAACCGGATATTCAAGGGTAGAAGCCATTGGCAAAAATCCAAGAATATTAAAGTCAGATGATGCCTCCGTTGAATTAGCCAAAGAGTTATGGAATACCATTTTGTCAGGCAAAGAATGGAAAGGAGAGTTTCATAACCGGAAGAAAAATGGTGAATTGTATTGGGAGTTGGCATCCATTTCCGCAGTCAAAAATTCAGATGGAGAAATCGTAAATTATCTGGCCATTAAAGAAGATATTACAGAGCGTAAAAAGGTAACAGAAGCACTAAAAGAAAGTGAAAGAAAATACAGAGAAGTTGTAGAGAATGTAAAAGAGGTTATTTTTCAGACTGATGCGGAGGGATTATGGGTGTTTTTAAATAATGCATGGGAGGAAATAACCGGTTTTAGTGTGGAAGAGTCGCTGGGGCAATTATTTGTAAACTATGTTCACCCTGACGACAGACAGCGAAACATGGAGCTGTTTGAGCCTTTAATTCAAAGGAAAAAGGATTATTGCCGCCACCAGATCCGTTACTTAACTAAAGACGGAAGTTTCAGGTGGATCGAAGTATTTGCACGTTTAGGATTGAATGATAATGATGAAATTACCGGAACGTATGGGACACTTCAGGATATTACGGTGCGCAAATTAGCCGAAGAGACACTTCAGAATGAACGTGCACTTTTCCGAACAATCATTGATATCATACCGAATGCAGTCTATGTAAAAGATACTGAAGGAAGGAAAATCATAGCAAACCCGAAAGAAGTTGAACTGGCAGGATACAATTCTGAAGATGAACTGATCGGGTTAACCGATTCTGATTTATACCCTACAGAACAAGCCATGCGGTCTGCCGTTGAAGATAATTTGGTACTTCAAACAGGGAAGCCGATTCTGAGTATTGAAGGCACACTGACTAGTAAAGAAGGCCGGCAACATTCACTTTTGGTGTCAAAAGTTCCATTGTATGATGTTCAGGGAAAAATAACCGGCCTGGTGGGGGTAACACATGACATTACGGAACGTAAACTGGCAGAGGAGACCCTTCAGAACGAACGTACACTTTTCAGAACGATTATCGATTTAATTCCCGATGCAGTCTATGTGAAAGATATTAAAGGAAGAAAAATCATTGCCAACCCGAAAGAAGTTCAATTCGCCGGAATGGATTCTGAAGCTGAAGTAATTGGCAAAAGTGATTTCGAACTGTACACCACCACTGAGGCTATCCATAGTCTCGATGAAGATCTTTTGATTATTCAAACAGGAAAATCGATTCTGGATGAAGAAAACACCTTATTAAATAAAAAGGGCGATTTCTTTTATATTTCAGGATCAAAAGTACCCTTGTACGATGTTCATGGCAAAATAACCGGTTTGGTGGGAATAACCCACGATATCAGCGAACGCAAGCAGTCAGAAAAAGCATTACAGCGAAGTGAAACCCTGCTTCGTTCGATAATGGATACCACTTTAGATATCATATTTGTGAAGGACAGGGAGTGCCGTTTTGTTTATATTAATCCCGCTGGTTGCTTGTTTAACGGCAAGAAACAAGAACAATTGATCGGACATTCAAAAGCTGATTTTATGCCTGACTCAGAGGAGTTGGCAAAATTTATGGCTGATGATATGCGCATCATTGAAAAGGGCATTTCTGAAACTTTTGAAGAGGAAGTTTTCGGAGCTGACGGCAAGTTATATACCTATCTGACAACGAAATTCCCCAGATTTGACGGAGAGGGAAATATCATTGGGCTGATAGGTATGGCTCACGATATCACCGAACGGAAAAAGGCCGAAGAAGCTTTGTATCAAAGCAATAAAAAATGGGAAGCCATTATTTCAGCTTCACCTGATGGTATAGGGATGGTATCGCTTGGCGGGAAACTGGAATTCATGTCGGATACTTTAGCCTTAATGTATGGTTTTCCGATCGATCATAAAGAAGAATACATCGGGAAAAATATTTTTGAATTTATTGATCCTTCAAATCATCAGGTGCTTGCGGAGAATATTCAGAAATTGCTTAATGGTAAAGGTGAAAATAAGATTACGGAATACCTGGGAGTTAAAAAAGATAACAGCAGGTTTTATGCCGATGTAAATTCTACTATTCTTTTTGATTCTGCACACAGTCCGGTTAATATTTTATTTATCCAAAGGGATATTACCGAGCGCAAGCAGGCTGAACAGGAATTAATACAAGCGAAGGAGAAAGCTGAAGACAGTGAACGGAAATTTAAGTCTATTATTCAATCACAAGCAGAGGGAATTGGTTTTGTAAATACAAATGAGATATTTGAATTTGCAAATACGGCTTCCGAACGTATATTTGAAACAGAAGATAATGAATTGGTTGGAACTTGTTTGTATGATTATTTAAGCCCGGAAGAAAGGGAAAAAGTTGATCAGCAAACCAACAATAGAGGGGGTGGATATGTAAATAATTATGACCTTCAAATTATTACAAAAAAAGGAAACTTCAAATATATCCACGTAACAGCTACACCCAAACTGGACAACAATAACAATTATCTTGGTGCCTATGGTGTTTTTCAGGACATCACTGACAGAAAAAAGGCAGAGGATGAAGTGATAAGGGTTTCAACCCGGCTGGCTATGGCCACCCTTGCAGGTGGGGTCGGGGTGTGGGAATTTGATACAGTCAGTAACACTTTATTGTGGGACGATCAGATGTTTGCACTTTACGGAGTTGAAAAAGCTGATTTTTCAGTGTCATATCAATCATGGCTGACTGGTCTCCATCCCGATGATGCAAAACGGACCGATGCCGAAATGCAAATGGCTTTACGGGGTGAAAAAGATTTCAATACTGAATATCAGATTTGCTGGCCTGATGGTTCTGTTCACAATATCAGGGCTCTTGCGGTTGTTCAGTATGATGAATCAGGCAAACCAAACCGTATGATCGGTACTAACTGGGATATCACTGAGCATAAAAAGACTGAGGCGATACTTTTAAGAGCCAGGCAGGAGGCAGAGATGGCGAACAAATCGAAAAGTGTTTTCCTGGCAAACATGTCACATGAGATCCGTACACCTTTAAATGCGATTATTGGATTTTCGCAACTGATGAGCCGTGACCGGCTTTTAAATGATTCACAAAAAGAGTACATCATTTCAATTATTCGTGCGGGAGAGCATCTGTTATCACTCATCAACGATATTCTTGAATTGTCAAAAATGGAAGCAGGCCGTCTGGAATTGAGTCCAATGAATGTTGATTTGTATTCGCTTTTTAGCGATGTTCAAATGATGTTTAATGAACCGGCCAAAACAAAACATCTTCAGTATATATTTGAAACTGCACCCGATCTTCCGCAATATGTGATTGTTGATGACAATAAATTACGGCGGATATACATCAACCTGATCGGAAATGCATTGAAATTCACCGACGAGGGGGGGAATAGCCGTTCGTAACCGAATTGATAATATAAACGATCAAAAAAGCAGGCTGGTTGTTGAAATTCAGGATTCAGGCCCAGGTATATCAAAAGATGAATTAGGCAATCTGTTTAAACACTTTGTTCAAACAAGCAGCGGAATTAACAAAAACAGCGGCACCGGGCTAGGGCTTGCACTTAGTCGGGAATTGGCTATTTTAATGGGGGGAGACATCACTGTCACCAGCGAAGAAGGAAAGGGCTCCATCTTTACCTTCTCTGTCGAAATCGAAATTGGAAAAGCTGAATCTGTTCAGAACAGGATTAGCAAACGGGTGATTGGCTTAGAAGAAGGAACTGAAAAATACCGCATATTGGTTGCTGATGATAAAGAGGAAAATCTGGCAGTAGTCGTCAAACTACTCAATATGGTAGGATTTGAGACAAAAGAAGCAGTGAACGGGGAAGATGCGATTGAAAAATTTGAAGCATGGAATCCTGATCTCATTTTAATGGATATGCGAATGCCTGTAATGGATGGTTATGAAGCTACGCGCCTTATCAAACTGACCGAAAAAGGAAAGTTAATCCCTGTTGTAGCGCTGACAGCCAGCTCGTTTGAAGATGAACGAAGAAGGACCATTTCGCTTGGGATGCAAGGTTACATACGGAAACCGTTTCGTGAAAATGAGTTGTTTGGTACCATTGGAAATATTCTTGGCATTAAATACATTTATGAAGAAGAAATTTTAATTGATGAGGAGAAATATCATATTGACGATGCATCAGCTGCAATTGACGTAGCAAAATTACCACAAAGCCTCGTGTCTCAAATGCAGGAAGCAGTTGCAGTTGCTGATTTAGACCTATTGATTGAACTCATAGCCAGTATTGATCCGGATCATTCAGAGCTTATAAGGCATCTTATGGGCCTGGCGAACAATTATGACTACGATTACTTACATCAATTATTAAGTATAAAGGAGAAAAACAATGAATAAGAACATCTCAGCCCAGTATATTCCCAACATTCTGATTGTTGATGACATTGCTGCCAATTTGAAAGTATTAGGCGGAATATTAAAAGATAACGGTTATAAGATACGTCCGGTGCTTAACGGACAAATGGCCTTGCAGGTTGCAGAAATAGATAAACCTGATTTAATCCTTTTGGATATCATGATGCCCGGCATGGATGGATATGAAGTTTGCCGTCAATTAAAAAGAAATCCTAAATTACAGGATATTCCTGTTATCTTCATCAGTGCCTTGAACGACACCAAAGATGTGGTAAATGCATTTACCTTAGGTGGAGTCGATTATATAACCAAACCCTTTCAGGCGGAAGAAGTTTCGGCAAGGGTCGCTACGCATCTTAAAATATGTCAGCAAAGCAAAGAACTAAAAGAACTCAATGCTACCAAAGATAAGTTCTTTTCGATCATTGCCCATGATCTGCGCGGGCCAATCGGTAACATGATGCAAATCTCGGAGCTTATTGGAGTAAAAGGAAATGTGGATGATGATACTTTATATTCATTTCTCGAATCACAGAAAGAATTGTCAAAAAGCACGTTTCAATTATTGGAGAATTTGTTGAACTGGGCCAGATCCAACACCAATAAAATTGATTACTACCCTGTCGCGTTGAATATTAATGAGATAATAGATTCAGGTATTGGATACATTAAGATACAGGCTACTAGTAAAAATATTACTGTTTCTACAAGTTATTCAAACGAAAATCTGGCTTATGCTGATGAAAATATGTTTCGATTAATCATACGGAATTTATTCTCAAACGCAATAAAATTTACTCCCCAGGGAGGCAAGATAAGTATTTCAACAACTACCGGTGAAAACAATTCGATCATAATAGCAGTAAAAGATACGGGCATTGGAATGCCCCAAAAAATAATAGATAATCTTTTTCGCATTGATATAAACACTAATCGTCCCGGTACCGAAGGAGAATCGAGCAATGGTCTGGGATTAATGCTTTGCAAAGAATTTGTAGAAAAAAACGGAGGCAAAATCTGGGTTGAAAGTGAAGAAGGAAATGGAAGTACGTTCTATTTTACGTTAAAAGCGGCAAGCTGAAACAATAATGAATAAATGCAGTATGCAGTTGCCGATTTAGACCTGTTAATTGAACTCATAAATAGTATTGATACTGAAAATTATAATCTTGTCCGGCATCTCATGGCATTGGCAAATAACTTCGACTATGAATATTTGCAGCGAATATTGAGTAAAAACGAAATATAAATAAGACTGAAGTGGGAAGACCGGAGAAGGTACAAAAGCAAAAATAGAAAGAGTTTGAAGTGTTTCTATTGTTGTAATTGTTTCAATTGTTAAAAGTCGAACTTGCATATGCAAGTTAATATGAACACAAACATTTAAAAACATTACAACTATCACAACCCTTCAAACAATAGAAACAATAGAAAAATTTTAATCATGATGAAACAAATTTTGGTTACCGGAGGCACAGGATACATTGGATCACACACAGCAGTAGAATTGCAAAATGCTGGTTATGAGGTAATAATTGTTGATAATTTTTCGAATTCCAGTATTGAAGTCTTGGATGGGATTGAAAAAATCACTGGGATCAGACCTGCATTTGAGCAATTTGACCTGATAGACAAGGAAAAGGTTGATACTTTCTTTGACAAATATCCAAAGATTGAAGCCATCATTCATTTTGCAGCTTTTAAAGCTGTTGGTGAATCGGTAGCTCATCCGCTGAAGTATTACCGAAACAACCTCAATTCACTGGTCAATATTCTGGATGCAATGGATCGGTATCATGTTCCCGGAATAGTATTTAGTTCATCATGTACTGTGTATGGTCAACCGGAATCATTGCCAGTCACTGAAGATGCGCCAATCGTGAAGGCAAATTCTCCATACGGGAATACAAAACAGATTTCTGAGGAGATTATTCAGGATACCCTTTTAGCCTGTCCGGAATTAAAAGCCATCGCATTAAGGTATTTTAATCCGGTTGGGGCACACCCAACTGCATTCATTGGTGAACTTCCATTAGGGGTTCCTCAAAATCTGGTTCCATTCATTACGCAAACTGCCGCAGGATTACGTAAGCAACTCAGTGTATTTGGCAACGATTATAATACTCCTGACGGAACGGCCATCCGCGATTACATTCATGTGGTTGATCTTGCTAAAGCACACGTAATCGCAGTCGAGCGACTTGTTGAATCGAAAAACAAAAAGCCATTTGAAGTTTTCAATCTTGGTACCGGAAATGGTCTTTCAGTTCTTGATGTTGTAAATTCATTTCAAAGAGTTTCAGGACAAAAGTTGAATTACAAAATAGTTGAGCGTCGACCAGGAGACGTAGAAAAAGTGTATGCCGACACTTCTTTTGCCAATGAAGAACTAGGTTGGAAAGCTGAAAGTACACTTGATGAAATTCTGGCTTCTGCCTGGAAATGGGAAAAGAAGATCAGGGGAATTGAATAGAAATGAAATGGAGGTCAGAAGATCGAATACTGAAGACTGAAGACAGGAAAGTGCCATTCGGAAAGTTGCTTTTTCCTTTTCCCGTCTTGGCTCTTCTGTCTCCTTATTAAATGGATTCTGGTTGGGATAAATGGTCGAAATTTAATATCTGGAAATCCTTTTGATCAGCTGTAAAACATGCTGGATTAAACGTTAGAAATACTATTTTTGATTTGCTAATATTCACAGAGAAATATTGATGAGTTGCCTTCTTAAACTTTTAAAACTTATACAATGAAAATAGCTATTGTTGGTACAGGTTATGTCGGTTTGGTCTCAGGAACCTGTTTCGCCGAAACAGGTGTAAATGTGGTATGTGTAGATGTCAATGAGAAGAAGATTGAAATGCTGAATAATGGGCATATTCCCATTTATGAGCCTGGCCTTGATGATATTTACAAAAGAAATGTTGAAAAAGGACGCTTGTCATTTTCAACCAATCTGAAGGACAATCTAGCTGATTCTGAAGCAGTATTTATTGCGGTTGGTACTCCTCCGGATGAGGATGGAAGTGCAGATTTGAAATATGTTCTGGGAGTTGCACGCGAAATAGGCCAGTATATAGATCATTACATGGTGATTGTAACTAAAAGTACTGTTCCTGTAGGAACTTCGATGAAAGTAAAAGCTGCAATTAAGGAAGAACTAAAAAAGCGTAATGTTGACGTGCCATTTGATGTGGCTTCAAACCCTGAATTTCTTAAAGAAGGCAGTGCTGTAGACGATTTCCTTAAACCTGACCGTATTGTAGTTGGCATCGAATCTGAAGAGGCCGAGAAAACAATGCGTAAACTATATAAAGCTTTTTTGCTGAATGGCCATCCGATTTTATTCATGGATATTTCCTCCTCGGAGATGACCAAGTATGCTGCAAATTCTATGCTTGCCACTAAGATCAGCTTCATGAACGATATTGCCAATCTTTGTGAATTGGTTGGCGCCGATGTAGGTATGGTTCGTAAAGGTATCGGATCGGATGCCCGTATCGGAAATAAATTTATTTATCCGGGAACAGGTTATGGAGGTTCCTGCTTTCCTAAAGATGTGCAGGCATTGGTTCGTACTGCCGATGAATACGGACATTCACTTGATATCCTGAAAGCAGTGGAGGCTGTTAATTACAGGCAAAAGGAAGTTCTGATCAAAAAGATTAAATCGCATTTTGGCAGTAATCTGAAAGGACTTAAATTCGGGATGTGGGGTTTGGCATTTAAACCAAAAACCGATGATATGCGTGAAGCTCCATCGTTGGTAATTATTGACATTTTACTTAAAGAAGGGGCCTCAGTTGTTGCTTACGACCCCGTTGCCCAGGAAGAAGCACATCGTATGCTGGGTGATTCGATCACTTATGCAAAAGATGAATATGATGCCTGTATTGATGCTGATGCGCTGATTGTTGTTACCGAATGGCCTGAATTCAGGATGCCTAATTTTAGGGTTATTGAAAAGCTATTGAGATCCAAAACAATTTTCGACGGAAGAAACATTTATGAACCTGAAGAAATGCAGGATCTTAAATTTAACTATTACAGTATAGGCCGTAAACCTATTGTTATCTCAAAATAAACCGATGAAAAGAGTATTAGTAACCGGAGGTGCCGGATTTGTTGGTTCACATCTATGTGAACGACTGCTGAACGATGGCAATGAAGTGGTTTGCATGGATAATTATTTTACCGGCAAAAAACAGAAGATTGTTCATTTGATTGATAATCCCTATTTTGAATTGATCAGGCATGATGTTACCATGCCTTACTTTATCGAAGTAGATGAAATTTACAATCTGGCCTGCCCAGCCTCACCGGTACATTATCAGTACAACCCAATCAAGACCATCAAAACATCGGTGATGGGTGCGATAAATATGCTCGGTCTGGCCAAAAGATTAAGGGCCAAAATCTTGCAGGCTTCTACCAGCGAGGTGTATGGCGATCCGATCATCCATCCGCAGACTGAGGATTACTGGGGACATGTGAATCCAATCGGAATCCGTTCCTGTTATGATGAGGGGAAACGTTGTGCCGAGTCGTTGTTTGTGAATTATCATGCCCAGAATAATGTACGGATTAAAATCATTCGCATATTTAATACCTATGGTCCAAAAATGGAGCCGGATGATGGACGCGTTGTTTCGAATTTTATTGTTCAGGCTTTACAAAATAAGGATATTACCATTTTTGGTTCAGGAAACCAAACCCGTAGTTTTCAGTATGTTTCGGATTTAGTCGAAGGCATGATCCGGATGATGGCAACCGGCGATGATTTTACAGGACCTGTAAATATTGGCAATCCGGGAGAATTTACAATGTTGGAACTCGCACAGAATATTATCGAACTTACAGCTTCCAAATCAAAGATTATTTATCTTCCATTACCTGCAGATGATCCGACTCAGAGGCAGCCTGACATTTCGCTGGCCAAAGAAAAATTGGGTGGATGGGAACCTAAGGTTCCTCTAAAGGAAGGATTAGTCAAAACCATTGAATACTTTGATCAGCTCTTGTCAGAATAATGAATGGATTGTAATCTCAAAATTAAACATGTTATTTCTGTATACTGTTAGTACAATTAATTCCAAGCATAAATTATGAAAAAATTACTTTTAGTTGATGACAAATCAACCATCACTAACCTACTTGTTCAGTTTTTAAGCAGTAAGTACCAGATTGAAACAAAGGAAGATGGGTTGGAAGCACTAACATGGCTTCAACAGGGCAATATGCCCGATATGATCATTACTGATTTACAGATGCCAAACATGGATGGTCTGGAATTAATTAAAAGACTAAAGGAAAGTGGCTATTTCAAAGATATCCCGATTGTAGTGTTAAGTAGTAAAGATAGCAGTTCAGACCGGGTTCAATGTTTAAAAGCCGGGGCTGAAGACTATATTGTTAAGCCTTTTAATCCGGAAGAATTATTGATCCGGATTGAAAAAATTTTACTTCGATAAACTTTCGTCCAATGGATAACAGGGATCTGGCAAAATTAAAAATTCTGCATATCGGTACAAATCCGGAGTTTTTATCCAATTTTGTATTTGAAAATATACATGTTGAGATCAGTTCGGCTGACAATCCTTTTACAGCCAGTCAATGGATTTCTGTCAATGGATTGCCCGATGGCATTATCTGTGAACGTAAACTACCGGGCAGTAATGGATTTGGATTTCACGATTTTTGGATGGAACAATTTGATCCTGAAAGAAAGATTCCTTTTATCATCCTTGATGAAGAAAAAAATCAGGATACAGTTGCCAAGGCACTACAGAAAAAAATTGATGATGTATACATCAAGCCAATTACTGAACAAACGCTCATTAGCAGAATTCTGATCCTAAAAAGAATAAAACCTTTGGCTAAAATAGAGCAGAAAACAGAAAGAACTCCTTTTGTGCCTTATAAAACGCCATTTTTTAAACGAACTTTTGATGTTTTTTGTGCCTCCGTCGGGTTATTATTAATCTCACCAATACTCCTGATTTTTATTATCGCGATCAGGATTGAATCAAAAGGTAAGGTTTATTACACTTCGAAAAGAGTCGGTTCCGGCTATAAAGTATTTGATTTCTACAAGCTACGTTCTATGTACGCCAATTCCGACAAGCGCTTAAAAGAACTGGCCCACCTGAACCAATACAAGAAGGAAGCTTCAATTATTCCGCAAGAGAATGAACGTAAGGTGAAGCTTTCCAATGAGAATCAAACCAAACAGAATACTGCAAAACTATTTGGTGACGATAGTACAGTTTATGAAACAGATCACCTAAAAGCAAGAAAGGAAAAACAGGCAACTGCTTTTGTGAAATTTGAAAATGATCCACGGATTACCAAAGTTGGTCACATTATCAGGAAATTAAGCATTGATGAACTTCCGCAATTGATCAATGTGATTAAAGGTGATATGTCGATTGTTGGAAACCGGCCATTGCCGATGTATGAAGCAGAACTTTTAACCACTGATGACTGGACCGATCGTTTTCATGGACCGGCTGGGATCACCGGACTTTGGCAGGTAGAAGCCCGGGGGAAAACAAGTAAAATGTCACCTGAAGAGCGTAAAGGATTAGATAATAAATACGCTGAAATCGCTAAAAGTAAGTTCTCATTCTGGAAAGACATCTGGATCATTTTGCGGACCATTCCTGCAGTATTTCAGAAGGAAAATGTGTAGTAAATTACTGTAGCTTAAAAAGTTGAATTAACTTATAACTCTTAAAGTGAAGCATAGTTTTCAGATTGCAATTCAGATTTTTATACTTCTGATCTTCCAGATTTCCGGATTTGCTCAGAAGGTCAGGAATTTTGATTTAATGAAGGACAATATTGAATCGATGCTTCCACCTTTGGAAACGCTTATCGATTCGGCCATCTCAAACAATCCCTATGTCAAATACAGGGATTTGCAAATTAGTGTTAATAAAAACAAGCTTCAAGCTGACCGATCGGAATGGACTAGAAATATGGGAGTACAAATTGATTCCAGATACGGTACATTTGACAATTTTTCGACTAATACTTCCGAGGGACAAAATCCATCTCTGCTTGCAACAAGAAGCAATCAATTAAACTATGGCGCAGGGGCGTACATTAAGTTTCCTATTTATGATATTATTAACCGGAAGAATCAAATTAATTTATCTAAGTCGGAAGTTCAACAAGCTGTAAATATGGCTGAAGTTCAGCGAAATGAATTGCGGCAATTAGTTATCAGGCAATACAATGACTTGATATTAAGGCAAAAGTTGCTTCGGAGCAAATCAAAATACATTGAAACAGTAAGAATCAACATGGAAATGGCTGACAAAGAATTTCAAAATGGGGTAATTCCTGTTGGGGAATACTCCCGAATCTCTGAAATTGTAAGCAGGGCAGAAGTTGATTTTGAAACTGCCAAAACTGATTATAATACTGCATATATGATTCTGGAAGAACTCGTTGGATATAAATTCAACCTAAACAATACTGTAAATATCATAAATGAAAGTCATTGACCTCATTCGGCTTTTGCGGAAACATTTCGTATTACTGCTTGTCGCTCCAATTTTACTGGCTAGTTTGGTTTTTATCCTGACTAAGAATCCGAATTTTAAATATGCTTCGGAAACAACTCTTTACACGGGTATCGCATCCGGATCAAGTGTGGAAATGGATAAATCGTTCAGTTATTTCGCAAACAATACGGCGTTTGACAACTTGATAAATGTGCTGAAATCGCGCGAAACCCAGCAGGAAGTGGCAATAAGACTGCTCTGTCAGCATCTTATGCTTACTGATTTTGATCCAAAATATATTTCACAAAAATCTTATTCTGAATTAAAACGCATTACTCCTGCATACATTGAACGGTTGGTTGTTAAAAGAAATAATTCATCCAACAGGTTGGGCTCAAATCCGGATCCAGGTTCATCACTCAATAATAATGCGGATACTTTGAGTCAAAAAGCTTCATTTTCATTTATCAACCCAAATGATTCAAGTTCACTTCCAAAATCAATTTCACATGCTGCATATGAACAAACGGTAAAGAACCTGACCGAGTATATGGCGAGCAACGATACTAATTTTGTTTATCGGCTATTAAATTTTGAACATCCGCATTATTCTATAAAGGCAATTTCTGCCATTGTAGTAGCGCGTATCTCAAACAGTGATCTGGTTCAGGTAGATTTTGAAACTGATGATCCTGGAATTTGTCAGCAAACGCTTGCTATACTGACTGAAGTTTGTATAAAAAACTATAAGAGAATTAAGGAAAACCGTTCGGATGCAGTTGTAAGATATTTTGATTTTCAGTTAAAACAAGCCGCTGCCCGGCTTAAAGTTGCAGAAGATAAATTACTTGCATTTAATAAGGACAACAATATTATAAACTATTACGAGCAAAGTAAGGCCGTTGCAGTTGTAAAGGAAGATCTGGATGTTGAGTATAACAATAAACGAATCAAATTGGCAGGATTGCAGGCCGCAATCAAACGATTGGAAGAAAAACTTGGTAATCAGCAACAAATTCAACTAAAGAGTTCAAAAATAATTGAAAAGAGGAACCAGTTGGGAGACCTGAATTATCAGATCTCATCAGCCGAAACATTCGGAATAACCGGTGATGCCAACAATCAAAAGTTGGTTGATTTAAAAGTTCAGGCAGAAAAACTGAAAGATGAAATCCGAACCGCAGTTGGAGAATTGTATACGATCAATAATTCCACTGAAGGATTGCCCGTCAGTACCATTTTAAATGACTGGATTAATAATGTCATTGAAGCTGAGAATACCAAAGCCGGCATCAGTGTAATGGGAGACCGGATCAAAGAATTTCAGAAACAGTATGCTATCTATGCGCCGGCCGGAGCAAATATCAAACGAATTGAACGTGAAATTTCTGTTTCGGAACAGGAATTCCTGGAAATACTGCATGGTCTCAATTTGGCAAAACTTAAATTGCAGGATAACGAATTATCCTCAAATATAAAAGCAGTAGATCCACCCTATTTTCCGATTTCGCCTATTCCAACCAAACGGAAGATTCTGGTTATTTTGGCTTTTATACTTGGTTTTGTAATTGTATTTTCAAGTATTCTGATTCTGGAATATTTTGATGATACCCTGAAAAAACCAGCAAAGGCATCCGGCATTTTGAAATTACCAAACCTGGGTGTGATTCCAAAAATTTTACTACAGGCGAGAAATATCAATCTGCCTTTCATTACGAACCGGTTACTTGAAATGATCCTCCAGAATATTAATTTATATCTGAAAGTCAGCAGATCAGAAAATACTACTAAAACGATCTTGTTCTTTAGTACAATAAGTCAGGAAGGCAAAACAATCGTTGTTGGTAATATCGCAAGGAAACTAATCAAACAGGGGAAAAAAGTTTTGGTGTTAAATTATACTCCTGAGTCTTTGCATAATACTGAAATTACACAGACGGGTTATACAGATACACCACCTCCAAGTTCGATTCCGGCAGCAATTACCCGGCAGGAAAAGTTATCATTATTCAGATCGTTTTTAGGTTATCCTGATACGCGAATTGACTTCGAAAGTCCATTTCTTGAAAATCCACAAAGCTATTTGGACAATAAGGAATATTTTACCTACAATTTTAATGAACGATTTACGTCGGTAAAAGATTATAAAGACATTTTGAAACAAAACAACATAGAAATAAGCTATATTCCTGATTTTGTTTTAATTGAATTGCCTCCAATATTGTTCTATTCCTATCCTGTAGGTTTAATTTCGGGTGCAGAGCTACCTGTTTTGGTTTGCCGTTCTAACCGGGTATGGAGTGGGGCCGATCAGGGGGTTCTTGATATATTGATGAAGCTCACTGCACAAAAGGTGCATTACATACTGAATGGAGTAGAGCCACTGGTCATCGAATCAGTTTTAGGAGATTTGCCACGAAAGCGAAGTTGGCTGCGTCGGGCAATTAAAAATATTTTTCGTTTTCAATTCTTTTCGAAAAATCAACTTTAGACTTTCTACTTGAGAAACATTGTAAAAAAAGTCATTCGTGAAGAAAACTTCCTTTCATTGGCAGGCAACCTGATTATCGCTCTATTGGGATTTGCCGGTTTTGCCCTGCTTGCCCGAAGTTTTACACTTGATGTTTTTGGTCAATGGGTACTATTTATATCCTCGGGTAGCTTTATCGAAATGTTCAGGTTTGGAATTACAAACACGGCAATCATCCGTTATCTTTCAGGTGTAAACAAAGAAGACCGGTTAAGCTATATAGGATCGAACGGTTTGATTGGTTTGATTGCTACAATTTTTATATCAGCTGTACTTATTATCTGTCATTTTGCATTTACTAGTGCCATTCAACGATCAGGATATGAACTGTTTTTCACCTGGTATCCTTTGCTGGCTTTGATTAATCTCCCCTTGAATACTGCTCTTGTCGTTATGCAGGCCGATCAGAAATTTGGAAAAATATTACTGGTTAAGGCAATCAATAGTGTTAGCTTTTTTCTGATACTTGTGGTTAATTATTTTTTCCTGAAGATGACTCTTCTCCAACTGGTCTGGGCCATGTTGATCACAAATGCCGTAACTTCAGGGGTATGCATGATTTCTGGATGGGATGGTTTGAGGCATATCCGGAAAGCAACCAGGCACACCAATAAAGTATTGCTCGATTTTGGCAAATACACAACCTTTACTCTAATAGGTACAAATCTGCTTCGAAGTGCAGATACACTTATTATTAGTTTAAGTCCACTTGGAACAGCGGCAGTGGCATTATACAGTATCCCGATGAAACTTACTGAATTACAACAGATTCCTCTGCGAAGTTTCGTGGCTACAGCATTTCCTAAAATGTCAAAGGCAAGTATTCAGGGGAAAGTTCAGGAAGTTAAGGAACTCTTTTATACCTATTCCGGTGCAATGAGCTATCTTTTTATATTCGTCAGCCTATTCACCTTTGTTTTTGCTGGTTTTTTTGTATTGATTCTTGGAGGAAAACAATATTTAGGAGTCGATCCAATAACCGGATTTAATACCGTCAACATAGTACGTGTTTTTTCAGTCTATGGATTATTGCTTCCTATTGACCGTATGACTGGAATTGGGCTTGACAGTATAAACCGTCCGAAGATAAATTTCATCAAGGTGCTATACATGGTAATTGCAAATGTTATTGGTGATCTTATTGCCATCTTTATTTTCAAGTCCTTAATATTAGTTGCAGTTGGATCCATAATTTTCACCATTATCGGCATCTGGATTGGTTTTTACTATCTGAGCAGTGAACTTACATTGGAATATTCACGCATATTTACCGATGGCATTGAATTTTACAAATCTATCTATCAAAAATTCAGGAATCAGCTAATTCGTAAACCAGGATAATATCAGATTTACTAATTTGTAACAACTTTATTTCAGATGAAGGGTATTCTAAATCCATTTGATCAATTTTCCGGATCTGACCGGCTTCAAAAACCTTTTTCGATTGCAATGCTTTTGGGCCTGTTAGCTCTATCTGCATTGATTACAAGCAAAATAGGTATTGTTGGCGGCCTTGGATTATTTATTCTTCCATTCCTTTTTTCCTATTTGTTTTTATTATTTCGGTTCCCTATTATTGGAATTTATACGGCGATAATATTGGGTTTTGTACTGATGGGATTGGGACGTTATATAACAGGGCTGTCTCTTGGCCTGATCATGGATGGCATATTAATCTTGACATTTCTGGCACTCATTTTCAATCGGTTTAATGAACGAATTGACTGGTCACCTGCCAATAAAGACATTACCTATTTAGCCCTTATCTGGTTCGGGTATTCACTTTTTGAGCTTGTTAATCCCGAATCAAGAAGCGTAGCTGCCTGGTTTTCAGGAAGAGGCATTGCTTTTTACATGTTAATGCTGGTTCCGCTAACATTGCTTTTTATTGATACAAACCGCAAACTGGATTATTTCTTGTATTTGTGGGGAATTTTCACATTGTTGGTAACCTTAAAGGGTTTTATTCAGATGAAATTTGGTGTTGATCACTGGGAACAAGCCTGGCTGGATGAAGGAAATTACAAAACGCATATCCTTTTCGGAAAATTGAGGGTCTTTTCATTCTTGAGCGATGCCGGTCAGTTCGGTGCAAATGAAGCATATTCCGGTGTTATGGCAACTATTGTATCAATGGCACAAAAGGATTGGCGTAAAAAACTATTTTTTCTTGTCGTTGCTTTAGCCGGATTCTTTGGAATGATTGTTTCAGGGACCCGTGGTGCAATTAGTATTCCTTTGGCTGGGTTTATGGCTTTCTTTGTTTTAAGGAAAAACATTCGGGTAATGTCTTTTGGATTTGTCCTAATGATAATAGTTTTTATATTTTTTAAATTTACAACTATTGGACAGGGGAATGATCAAATTCGAAGGATGCGGACTGCTTTTGATCCCAACGATGCCTCGTTACAGGTAAGACTTGAAAATCAAAAAAGACTTAAAGTATATCTTGCTTCAAGACCTTTTGGCGGAGGAATCGGGCACGGGGGTGTGAAAGCACAGAAATATTTACCAAATGCGTTTCTGTCACAGGTGGCAACTGATAGCGGATATGTATTGATCTGGGTCGAAGAAGGTATTGTCGGACTTTTACTGCACTTGTTTATTCTCTTTTACGTGGTTGGAAAGTCATCCTACTGTATCATGTTTCGGATTAGGGACCCCATACTTCGGTTAAAAATGGCTGCTTTGACTGCCGGTATGTTTGGTATAATGGTAGCCAATTACGGCAATGCAGTTTTGTATCAAATGCCAACCAGCATGTTGATTTATACCTCTATGGCTATAATGATGAATTCTGAAAAGTTGGATACTTCTGAAAAGGAGGATGATCTGAGTTTGAAAACTAGTTAAAATTTACATTTTGAATATGTTAGATGTCGATCCACATAGATTTTCAACGTTTGAATACCTATTCTGAATCAGAAAAAAACTTTTAGTGATTCATCCGGCTTCTTCTTTATTTCTTAATATTTTGAGTACTTTAGACCTTGTTATTCAGGAATCATAGGTGCTAATTTTCAGAATTCGGATCTGGCAATTAATAGTTCAGAAAGACTGATAGTTCTTATTCTCAAAAAAACAAAAACATGAAAGGCAGAGATTTTATCATTACCGGTCTACAATCCTGGGATATTCCAATCGGTTCAAACGCAATTGATATCGCAAAAGAAATTGCAGTCGACAATCGTGTTTTGTATGTCAATAGCCCATTGGATATGATGACTATCTTCAGGAATAAACCAACTCCTGAAACAATTCAGCGATTGGATGTATACCGAAAGAGAAAAACTCCGCTTCGGAAAATATCAGAATCCATATGGGTTCTTGATTTTCCTTTTTGGGTATGGTCGGTTAATGGATTGCCTGACGGATTGATCTTTGATTTTTTCAACAAGCTGAATAATAAAAAGATATTCAAATATGTTCTTAAAGTATCTAAGGAACTGGGTTTTAAAGACCCTATTCATTTTATAGATAATGACATTTACAGAAGTTTTTATTCAAAGGAAATTCTGAAACCTGCCCTTTCAGTATATTACCGCAGAGATAATCTGCAGGCAATTGATTTCTGGAAGAAGCACGCTCCAAGGCTGGAGCCATTGTTAATTGGGAAAAGTGATCTGATAGTAGCCAATTCACCACAGTTGGCTGCCTTTGCGCAAAAATTCAATAGTCAAAGTTTCGATGTAGGGCAGGGGGTCGATCTTTCTGCTTATGATCTAAGTTTGAAATTTGCTGAACCAGCTGAATTTGATTCTATTCCAAAACCCAGAATAGGATACATCGGAGACATAACAAGCTTGCGTCTTGATGCTGATTTAATATATGAACTGGCAAAAAGCAAGCCTGATTATTCATTTGTGATGATCGGCAGAGTAGACAAACCTTTTGCATCACATGCAATGAATAAACTAAAAAATGTATATTTTCTGGGGAGTGTTGCTAAAAATATGGTGCCAACTTATATGTCGGCATTGCAGGTATGTCTGAATCCGCAATTATTGAATGAGTTAACCATTGGAAATTACCCACGGAAAGTAGATGAATATCTTGCTTTAGGGAAACCTGTCATTGCTACAAAAACGGATACCATGGAGCTTTTCAGGGAACATGCTTATCTCTGTTCTTCGGTAGCTGACTATGAGGATGCCGTGGAGAAGGCACTTCTGGAAGACAACGAAGAAAAGGCAAGACAGCGCATCCTTTTTTCCCGGTCACATAGCTGGAAAAATAATGTAGACAGCATATTTAATAATATTCAGAAAGTTGTCACTAAACACTAACGATATGTATTACAGAACGATATCCGATCTGAATTTAATTATTCTTAAAAGACTGAATATTCTCCCAAAAGATTTCGACCTGATTGTCGGAGTTCCCAGAAGTGGTATGCTTCCGGCTAATTTGTTGGCGCTTTATCTGAATAAGCCTTTTACTGATATTCATTCATTCCTGAATGGTCATATCTATAAAGCAGGCGCAAGAGGACAGTTCTTTGATGTGAAGGATTATAAAAAAGTTCTCGTGGTTGACGATAGTATTGCTTCAGGTTCTGCAATGGTTGAAGTCAGGGAGAATTTAAAACATCTTGAGGCAGATTTTTCAATTAGTTACTGCGCCATTTATGTCATCCCGGGGAAGGAAAAAATGGTTGATTATTATTTTGAAGTGGTGCCGCTTCCACGGTATTTTCAGTGGAATATTTTCAATCATACTACCCTTGAAAAGGCTTGTTTTGATATTGATGGGGTATTGTGTGTTGATCCTTCTGAGGATCAGAATGACGATGGACCAAAATACATTGATTTTATTGTCAACGCACCACCCTTGTTTATTCCGGGTGCCAAAATAGGGACCATTGTAACCTCCCGTCTCGAGAAATACAGGAAAGAAACTGAAACCTGGCTTGCAAAACACAAGGTGAAATACAATGATCTGGTGATGCTGGATCTTCCGGATATGGCAGCAAGGCAAAAAGCAAACAGTCATGGCGATTTCAAGGCTCAGGTATATATGAAAAAGCCCTATGTGCTTTTTATCGAAAGTAATCTTACTCAGGCTATTCAGATTAACCAGATTGCAAAAAAGCCTGTTTTGTGTACCGAGAATTTTGAAATGATTTTCGATTCAGAATCCGTATTGTATAACATCAAAAGCGGAAAGTACTTTCCTTTTCTGCGTAAGTATGCACTGAAAATCAGGAATAAGCTTCGAAGCAGAAAATGAACGAAAACTAAAATAAAAGCTCTTTTATAACTGTAGTAAGAAACTTTTAATGTAGACAATTCAATGAATCCAACATATCAATCAAGCTATCTGATCATACAAATTGTAGTCTGCATTGTATTCGTGCTACCCACTTTATACATCTTTGTGTTTGCATTTGCAGGGCTGTTTTTCAAACAAGGGAGATATGCAGAAAACCCCACGATTCGTAATATTGCCGTTCTGATCCCGGGCTATAAAGAAGACGATGTAATCATTGAGGTCGCAAAAGATGCTTTGAACCAGGATTATCCTCAGGCAAAATATGACGTGGTAATTATAGCTGATTCATTTCAACCGGAAACAATTGACAGGTTAAAAGAGTTGCCCGTTAAAGTTATCGAAGTCAAATTTGATAAGAGTACCAAGTCGAAAGCTTTAAACGAGGCGATGAAGCAACTTAAAGATTCCTATGAAATAGCAGTTGTTCTTGATGCTGACAACCTCATGGCTCCCGACTTTTTATCAAAAGTAAATGCCGCTTTTGAAGGCAGTTTTATGGCCGTACAAGGGCATCGTGCTGCTAAGAATATGAATACTTCATTAGCAATTCTTGACGCTGTGAGTGAAGAAATAAACAATCATATTTTTCGTAAGGGACATCGGGTGTTGGGACTCTCATCGGCAATTATAGGTTCAGGGATGGCTTTCCGGTATGATTTTTTTAAGAATATGATGTCATCGGTAACCGCAATTGGCGGATTTGACAAGGAAATTGAATTGCATATGCTGAAGAACGGACATAAAATTGCTTATCTCGGTGATGCTTTGGTTTATGATGAAAAAGTCCAGAAAGCTGAAGTTTTCAGCAACCAGCGACGACGTTGGCTTTCAGCACAATTCCATTATTTTAAAAAAGACTTTGGTTCATCGGTCAAAGCATTAATTACAAAAGGGAACATCGATTATTTCGACAAGGCGATACAATTTATTCAGCCGCCCCGTATTTTGCTACTAGGTGCAGTTACCTTGACCGGGTTCTTGTTCATACTCCTGAATTTTTATTTTGATGTCGAAAACATCTACAGTTTTCTGTGGATAATCGTTCTGGCATTGTGCTATATAGCCTTCTTCATATCGATACCCCGTTCATTCTACAATACCGGAACCTTAAAAGCTATGGCCAGCCTGCCAAAGGGGATGCTCCTGATGTTTGGATCGCTATTGAAAATAAAAGGTGCAAACAAACAATTTATTCATACAAAACACAGCGCAGTAAAATCTCCGCAAAAAAAATAATGATCTGAATTAATTCTAAAAAAGTGCATCATGAAAATAGGGATAGAAGGACAACGGCTTTTCCGCAAGAAAAAACACGGGATGGATATGGTGGCTCTGGAATTGATCCGGAACCTTCAGGAAATTGATCATGAGAATGAGTATTTCATTTTTGTAAAGCCTGATGAAGATGATTCAGTTTTAAATGAAACCCCGAATTTTAAGATTGTAAAACTTGAAGGTGGCTCTTACCCCATGTGGGAACAGTTTGCTTTACCAAAGGCAGCCAGGGAAGCAGGTTGTCAGATTCTTCACTGTACAAGCAATACTGCCCCGGTAAACTGCAAAATCCCTTTGGTGGTAACTCTTCATGATATCATTTATATGGAAAGCAGTTATGCAAAGATTCTGGCAGGAAGTGCAACCACCTATCAGAAATTTGGTAATGTTTACCGCAAATTAGTTGTTCCACGGGTGGTAAAAATGAGCCGGAAAATTATTACAGTTTCCCATTTCGAGAAAAACCGTATTGGCGAATTCTTTGGAATAAAAGGTGACAATCGCTTAACTGCTGTTTATAATGGAGTTAGTGAGCATTTTAAACCTGTTACAGATGTGTCGGAACTAAAACGGGTAAAAGAAAAATATCACTTACCCGATCACTATTTCTTTTTCCTCGGAAATACCGATCCCAAGAAAAATACAAAAGGAACTCTTAAAGCCTTTTCCGATTTTCTGAAACAAACCAGTTCCGATTATAAATTGGTGATGCTCGATTACGATCGCAGCGAGCTTGAAAAACTACTGGACGAAATTGGTGATAAGAATCTGATCGATCAGATTGTGCTTACCGGATATGTAATCAATACTGACCTGCCTGCAATTTATTGTCAGAGTAAAGTTTTTCTTTATCCATCGTTGCGCGAAAGTTTTGGAATCCCTATGTTGGAAGCAATGGCTTGCGGAGTTCCGGTAATTACTTCAAATACTTCCTCTATGCCTGAAGTGGCAGGTTCAGCAGCCATCATAATTGATCCTTTTAAGCCTGAAGAGATAACA